>JACCEA012017803.1_pt1 | contig 10591 bp, 10 predicted proteins | sample 7449851 | NCBI WGS metagenome assembly JACCEA01 (sample SAMN15323453, study PRJNA562643) | freshwater metagenome | isolation source: river surface water | place: USA:Blue River Watershed | collected 2017-08-18 | reverse complement strand
GGAAGGCGTCCTCGACGAAGGCCGTCTCCTCCTCCCCCAGGTGGGGCATGGACAGCCAGATGCGCTGGGACAGCTCGCGGCGCAGGATCAGGTCCTGCGGGCGGCCGGCGGCGTCCACGACGGGGAGGTGGTCGATCTGGTGCTGGTCCATCAGGGCCAGGGCGCCGGCCATGCCGGCATCAACCGAAAGCGTGATCGGCGTAGTGACAGGCAACCGCGAAAGCGGCTCCGTTTCGTCAAGGTGCGCCAGCGCTGCCCGGCGCAAATCACCGTCAGTGACCGTGCGGAGCAAAGAATCGTCCTCACGAACCACCAGCAGCACGCCGCAGGCCGTCGCATCCAATCGCGCCAACGCCTCCATCAGGCTCAAGTTGGCCGGCACGCAGAGCGCTGCGAACTGGTCAGCAGTCATTGAATCCTCCTTGCAGGGACACCGACCCAGGTGCCGGCCTCCGAAATGTCATGCGTCACGACAGCGCCAGCACCGACGATGACCCCGTCGCAGATCTTGAGTCCGGGCAACACGGACGCACCCGCACCAACCAGCACGTCCGCCCCGACCGATGTGCCTCCGCCCAATCGAGCACCCGGGGCGATGTGCGAATAGTCACCAACACGTACATCGTGATCCACCACCGCACCGTGGTTGACGATCAAGCCGTATCCCAGCCGGGCAGAGGGCGCCACGACGGCGAAGGCTGCGACCAGGCTTCCTGCGGAGATGAACGAATGGCGAGATACGCTCGCTTGGGGATGGATGATTGTCATGAGCCGCTCAACGCCGACCGCAACACACTCACGCCGTCGAGCAGCGTTATCACCCACCGCGACATGAATCATTGACGCCTGGCTCAAGACCTCGATGGGATGCAAGGGTACCCCATCGAGAAGCTCGCCGACACAGCGAGCACCGACGCGATCAGTGGCGATGATGACGGACCAGGCTCCCGTTCGCTGGGCGGCATCGGCCACCACGCGGCCATGGCCGCCCGCGCCCAGAATCAGCAGAGTCGACAAGGCGTCGGTGTCCATTCAGTAACTGTTGGTCTTTTCGAGCAGGGCCGCGTCCAGCGGAAGGCTCGACAAAAGGTGGGCGATGCGCGAGGCGGCCTGACCGTCTCCATAGGGATTGTCCCACGTGCCCACGCCCTGCCCGAGCAGGCCGCGCAGGCCGGACCGGATGGCCTCGGCATGGGCGGGCACGTCGAGGACGTTGCCGCCATGTTCGCGCAGGCGCTGCCGATCGCCGACGTTGAGCACCCGGGTGCCGAAACTCGCTGCCTCGATGATGCCCGAGGAGGAATTCCCGGCAAGCAGCTCGCAGTGGCGCATGGCGGCGGAATAGAGGGGACGGCCCAGGTGGGTGACGCGGCGTGAGCCGGGCGGCAGCCGTCCCTGCGCCTGCGCCTCATCTAGCGCCTGCAGCACGCCCAGCGCACCGGCATCGGCATTCGGCTCCAGCCACACCAGGGGCAGGCCGGAGTCGGCCAAGGCATCGGCCAGGTCCAGCGCCTGGCGTCGAGCCTCGGCGGCTTGCTGCACCACCGGGTGGAACACCACCAGGATGAACTTCGCCTGCGGCGCCAGGCCCAGGGCCTGCAGGCAGGCTTCGCGCGGCATGGCGCCCAGTTCAGCCAATCCGTCCAGTCCGGGGGCGCCGGTCACGTGGATCCGTTCGGGCTGCTCGCCCATCGCGATGAGCCGCTCGCGGGAGCCAGGGGTGGCGACGAAATGCCAGGTGGCCAGCTTGCTGATCGCGTGGCGCACCGGTTCGTCGACGGTGCCCGAGCGCTCACCGCCATGCAGGTGCGCGCAGGGAATGCCCAGGTGCAGCGCGGCGATGGCGCCGGCCAGCATCTCGCCTCGATCGCCCAGGAGAAGCAGCAGGTCGGGCTTGTCGCGCGCCAGGAATTCGGTGACACCGCGCAGGCACTCGGCGATGCCCAGCGACATGCTCTCGCCCGTGCGCGTGGCCATGTCCAGGGGAATCTCGCCGCAGACCACCAGGCCGGCGGCGCGGATCTCGTCCACCGTGTGGCCATGGGCGCGGCTCAGGTGCATGCCGGTGACCAGCACCTGCAGCGACAGGCCGGGCGTGGCAGCGATGCGCCGCAGCGTGCCCTGCATCAGGCCGAAATCGGCCCGGGTGCCGGAGAGGTACACGATGCGGCGCGCGCGCCCGGCCGCGGCCGTCATGCCCCGTCCCCGCGCTCGAGCTGAGCCCACTGCAGGACCGTCATCGCCGCGATGGCCTCGCGCGCGCGGGCGCCCACCACCAGGCCCATGTCGCGCGGCGCGATGCCGGTGGCGGGCCGACGGCATACCAGCATGTTCGCGGTGATCAGCGCACCCGCGGGGATGTCGCAGGCCGCAGCCACGCTGCGGCGGGCGACGCGCGCCGTATCGCGTTCGGCGGGCGTGGGCACCTTCACCGCGTCGCCGCGCATGGCGGTGACACGGCGGATCCCGGCCACCATCTGCGTGAACGGCGCAGGCTCCAGCGAAGCCACATGGTCGGGGCCGGGCAAGGTGCGGTCCAGGGTGATGTGCTTCTCGATGACCGTGGCGCCCAGGGCCACGGAGGCCAGCGCGGCTTCCAGGCCCTCGCTGTGGTCGGAGTAGCCGATGGCCACGCCGAGGTCACGCTGCATCCGGGGGATGGCGGCGAGGTTCAGCGCCTCGTCCGGAGCCGGGTAGGCCGAGGTGCAATGGAACACGGTGACTTCCTGCAGGCCGCCACGCGCCTGGCGCACCCAGTCCAGCGCCTCGCGGATCTCGTCCATCGTGGCCATGCCTGTGGACAGCAGCAATGGCAGGCCGGTGGCCGCGGCGTGCTCCACCAGCGCGCGGTGCGTCAGCTCGCCCGAGGACAGCTTGATGCGCCGCACGCCCAGGCGCACCAGCATGTCCACGGCATCGACCGAGAAGGGCGTGGAGAAGAACTCGATGCCGATGGCGTCGCAATGCGCCTTGATCTGCCGGTGCTGTTCCTCGGACAGCTCCAGGGCTTCCAGCATGGCGTACTGGTCCTGGGCTCCCGTCTGCTTCGCCTGGTACTCGGCGGTCGGCGCACCGGGCACCACGAGGTCACGGGCACGGAAGGTCTGGAACTTCACGGCATCCGCGCCCGTGGCGCGGGCGGCATCGCACAGGCGCAGGGCCAGGCCCAGGTCGCCGTTGTGGTTGACGCCGGCCTCGGCGATGACGAAGACGTGCGACGCCATCACCACACCGTCCAGCCGCCGTCGACCACCAGGTTGTGGCCGTTGATGTAGGCCGAGGCGTCGCTGGCCAGGAAGTTCATCGCGTTGATGATATCCTCGGGCTGGGCCATGCGGCCCAGCGGCACCTTCTCGGAGTAGCGCTGCACGAAGGTGTCGTTCTGGCCGCTGAAGACGCCGCCAGGAGTGATCGCGTTCACGCGCACGCCCTGGTGCCCCCAGTAGGAGGCCAGGTACTTGGTCAGGCCCCACAGGCCGGCCTTGCTGGCGGAGTAGATGGCCGGCGTGTTGATGGCGCGGCCCATGTACTGCGAGCCTTCGTAGATGCGCTGGTCGGGTGCGACGATGCCGTAGATCGACAGCGTGTTGATGATAGCGCCCCGCCCGCGCGCGGCCATGGGCGCGCCGAACACCTGGCAGCACAGCATCGCGCCGGTGAGGTTCACGTCCATCACCTGGTTCCAGTCCTCCAGCGGAAAATCCTCGAAGGGGGCGAAGAAGTTCTCGCTCTTGGTGGCGGCGTTGTTCATCAGCACGTCGGGCGTGCCCCAGGCGGCCTGTAGCTTCGCCCATGCCTGCTCGATGCTGGCGCGCTCGGCCACGCTCACGGCCACCTTGAGGATCTCGGGCACGTCCGGCAGGCGCGCCAGCGCCTCGTCGGACACATCGAGCGCGCACACGCGCGCGCCCTGCTCCAGGAAGCGGGCGGTGACCTGGGAGCCCAGGATGCCGGCCGCGCCGGTGAGGACGACGACCTTGCCGTCCAGGCGATAGGAATCAACCACGGCCCAATTTCCTCTTCATAAGCAATTCAACGAGGTCGAAATCGACCGCGTGATCAATATCGATGGAGCGTTCCCGGGGCATCTCGTGCAATCGGATGCGAGGGAATCCCCACAGCGAAGGGGCAAGCGTGCGCCGGTGCCAGCAGTAAATTGACGCATTCATTGCATAGACCACTGGCGCCGACTGCCGCCCCGCGGCCTCTTGCTCGGGTCGACAAACCCGCTCGAAAAAGCCGCGGGCTTTCCGCTCCACCATGTTGAAGTAGGGGTTCTTGTCGGATACGTACCCGGTAATCACGACATCCGTTTCCTCATCGAGCAGCTTCGCGCATGCCTGGATATCCTCGACATCCCGAAGCGGCGAGGTCGGATCGAGATCAACGATACGATCGACAGGCCTTCCCGCCTCCTCGACCCACTGAACCAAATGCTGGATCACCGGAACTTTCGGAGCGCTGGCGGATGCGAGTTCCGCCGGCCGGAGAAAGGGCACGGTCGCTCCATGTTGCCGTGCGATCTCTGCGATCAGCGGATCATCCGTCGATACGTACACCTGCTCGGCCAAGCCACTTGCAAGCGCCTGCTCAATGGACCAGGCAATCAACGGCTTGCCCAGAAGGGGGCGAAAGTTCTTGCCAGGAAGCCCCTGCGAACCGCCGCGCGCGCAAATCGTCATGAGGGTGTTCATGCGAATGAATCTCCATGGCGCCGCCAGGCGTTGGCTTCGAGTTGCAGCATCCAACTGGTGGTATGCAACGCATCTGAAAGGCTGTAGGCAGTGGTGCGTCCGTGGCGCCACCCTGCAATCAGGTCGGCCATCGCCGTCCGGTACGTGTTCGACATATCCCAGTCGCTTTCGTCGCAAGGAAGGGTTTCGGTCCCCGCGGAAGAGTCCCGGGTCAAACGACGCTGAATCAAATCCAGTCGCAGGGTCGCCTCATCGCCGATGACCAAGTACTCTCGAACAGGACGCCTGCTGACGTAATCCATTGAAACCTGCACGGGGAGACCCGACTCCATAAGCAGAGTCATGGCTGCGGAGTCATCTGCGTCGAGTTCTAAACGCGACAAACTGCCGGCTGCCGTTTGCCCATGCAGGATGGGGCCGAACAAAAAACAGGCGCTGTCCAGTTCATGGACCAGGTCAAAGAGTACTCCACCTCCTCGAGACCGATCGGCGCTGTAGGAGCGACGCCAGTCGCGACCAGGCCGCCAATCCGGCAACCATTGCCCAACCCGCAAAGAGGCCTGGACCACGCGCCCAGCCGCTCCGGAATCACAGGCCTCCTTGAGCCTGCGAATCGCGCCCAAATATCTCAGATTGCACCCCACGACCGAGGGTTTGCTCCAACCCTCGGAGATCATCCTGGAGACAGCAGCCAGCGACGACGCATCGGTGACCAGAGGCTTTTCAACGTATAGAGCCTCGATGACAGGCATCAAGGCAGCAAGTTCGGCGCTGTGTCTGGATGATTCGCTGCAGACCACTGCCAGCTGAGGGGCCGGCAGCTTGGGAATATCGATCGAATCGACGATATGCACTCCAGCGCGCGCGCCCCACTCCCGGGCTCCCGCACTGACGCCTACAGCCCAAATCTCACAGCCTGGCAGCAGTTGCTGAAGGTTGGATGCATGGCGCTGAGCGATGGATCCGGCGCCGGTCAGCAGGATGCGAGGTCGGCTCACAGCTTCAGGAACTGTCGAAGCATCGCCAACCCGGTTTCCGCGCTGCGCTCGGGATGAAACTGGCAACCGTAAAGGTTCTCATGGTGCACCGCGGCGCAGATGCTCCGGCCATCGTAGTCCACATCGGCCAGACACACGGCATCGTCGGCAGGATGGCAGGAGAACGAATGCACAAAATACACGCGATCGCCCGGAGTCGCATCTGAAAAAATCGTACCCGCCCAGTCACGGGCAGCACGCAGCGGTCGCCACCCGATATGAGGCACTCGATGCGGCAAGCCATCTGTCCCCGTCGGGGGTACAGGCAGTACGCGTCCCTCAATGAGGCTCAGTCCCGCATGCTCCCCCATCTCCTCGCTGGCGTCGAACATCATCTGCATGCCCACACATATTCCGAGAAAGGGTCGACCTGTCTGCGCGAAACGCTTGACCAGATCATCAAAGCCGCGAGCCTTGAGCTCACGCATGCCATCACCAAACGCTCCGACGCCTGGCAGGATCAAACGCTCTGCGTTGACGCTCTCTGGTGTAGCTTCGTCGACCACACGCACACGAGCCCCACAATGCTCCAGGGCGCGCACCGTGTTCAGTAGGTTGCCGATACCGTAGTCGATCAGCGTAACCGGCGTACTCATTCAGGAGCTCCTTCACGCACATCCAAACCTGCGTCACGCGCATGCTGCTTGATTTCAGCCACAGTCATGCGCCGCCAATGCAGCGCGTCGGCAATGGCTATCCCGGACACACCCGTGGGTGCAATCGCCGTCATGTCTGACGCCTTCCCGAAGCCACCACTGGCAGTTACCGGAACGTTGACTGCGTTGCACACTTGCTGCACCAGGGCAATGTCAAATCCTTTGCGCGTCCCCTCTTGATCCACGGATGTCAGCAGCACTTCCCCAGCACCTCGGTCGACCGCCTCTTTCACCCACGCGACCACGTCCCGGCCCGTACGCTCACGACCGTTATCCGTGTAGGCTTCCCACACGCCATCCGCCACCCGCTTGGCCTCGACGCCGAGCACCATGCACTGCGAGCCATAGCGGTTCGCAACCTCGGTGATCAGCTCAGGGCGCGCGATCGCTGCGGTATTGATCGCCACCTTGTCAGCCCCGGAGTGCATCATGGAACTGACGTCAACCAGCGAACGAATACCGCCGCCGACAGTGATTGGCACGAAAACACGATCCGCCGCACGCTTGATGATGTCGGTCAGGTTGTTGCGCTGGTAAAGGCTGGCGACGATATCTATGAACAGAAGTTCGTCTGCGCCCTCATGGTAATAGCGCAGCGCGTGCTCGTGCGGATCGCCAACCACACGAAGGCCCTCGAGGTGTATCCCCTTGATCAGGTTGGGACCTTTGATGTCCAACCTGGCGATGATTCGAGCGTGCCGCATGCCGTAGTCGCCCATCAGGCTTGCTGCCAGACCGTCGAGCGCAGTTTCCACTCAACGCCCTCACGCTTCCACAAGTGGGGAGAGCGGAAGGTGTCAGCCAGCCGCATGAAATAGTCGCGATCCATGACCGGCTGCTCGAACATCTTGGACGCCTGCGGGAACTCCTTCGCCGAAATGCTCAGGTACTGGAAGATCTCCTCGGCAAAACGCTCGGGGAACTCGCCGTCATAACGTCGAACCAGCGCCACGCCTTCGTCGCGCGTGATGTCGCCCGAACGGATTTCCTGCGCCGCGTCATAAGTGGCGCGGCCGATGCCGAACTTCACATGAGTGGTGTAGTAGTGAAAATCGTCAATCCGGTCGTCAATGCTGTTGTACTTGCTGTAAGTGCCAGGCGTACGCTCGGGCGAAGCCTCGAAGCCGCCATGTTCCACGGCATAGTAATAGCAGCTTTGAGGATGCCACTTCAGGTAGTAGCCCAGATAGTGCACTTCAACGTTCTTGCGCTCGATCTCGGCAGGGTTGGCCGGCAAGTAGGGCAGCAGGTCCTGCTCTTCAAGGCCATAGTCCTCGTAGAGGCTCTTGACCGAGGTTCCACCCAGGTAGATCTTGGACTTGTCGTTCGCGGTGAAATACGACCAGTCACGCTTCGCGCTGGTCGTGTCACCAATCGGATTACCGTACTCGGCTTCGTTCTCGCCGTAGATGACGAAGGGGATGTCGTGCAGCAGCGCCATCTTAGGCGCCAGCGACTTCTGGCCGAAGATAAACGGCTGGAACGGGTGAAACAGGTTTTCCACCGCCAGACGCGTGAGCAGCCTATGCACACGGCCATTGGGCGTGGTCAATTCGTTGTCGAATCCAGCATGCAGCCACGACTGGAAATTTTTCCAGCCCCAGGTGGTGTAGATGTGCGGAGCCCAAGTCACCGTCAGGGGATGCATCCCGAACCGGGTCTTGAGCACATGCGATGCGTAGAAGCTGTCCTTGCCTCCAGAGCCTGGAACTAGGCAGTCGTAGCCGCTCTTGCTGCGAAACTTGTCACAGATGGCGGCGAGCTGGTCCTCGCGGTCTTTCCAATTGATGCCGCCGTGCTTCTGCTCCGCGAATCGACAGGCATCACAAATACCCTCGTCGTCGAAGTTGATGGTGGCCTTCTTGCTCGCCTTGGTGTGCTCATACTCCACCGCCGAGTTCGGCCGTTGGTTGGAGATCACACAGCGCTTGCAAAAATGGACGTACCGAGGCAAGCCATACTTGATGTCAGCATCGTCTTCGGATTTATCGAACTGAGAGAGGTCGATCGGCGCAGGTTCGGAAATCAGGGACATGGGAAATCGGGTAGGGTGCAATCACCCAAGAATAGAAATGAAAAGATTATAGAAACTCAGCAATTACATCGACGACTCGACGAGTTGCCGAGCCATCGCCAGGCGCGGCTGGCCGCCGCGGCAACTGAGAGCACCGACTCAAGGCTTGATGCAGATCGTCCAGCGGCACCTCCTCATCTGCGAGGCCAAAGCGAAGAAGGGGCATCGAGTTATCAAAAACCGACCCCGTCACCTGGATCAATCGCGCTCCTGCCAATCGCCCTTCAAGGCCAACGGTCGACGTGAGAGTGACGACAACATCCACCGCATGCAGCAAGGGAGCGAGGGGCCAATCCTGGCCGGTCAAGCACACTTGAGGAGACTCCGGCAACATCGGAGCCGCCTGCCCTGCGCGCGGACGCACACACAAGACAGCATCGGGGTTGAGGGCGAGCCACGACAATAAAACGGCTCGAACACGCTGGGGTAGGCTCGGGTCACCAGGCCGGCCATCGAATGGGTGCACCGCTGGTTCCGCTTGTTCCGGCCAAAGTATGACACGCTTGCCCTCCCACCCTCGGGCATTCCGCAGGCGGGCACCCGCCTGCTCTTGACTGGACTCCAGCAGGCTGTCGAATGCGGGGTTGCCTGTCACCCGAAGTTCGCTCGCCACCCTGCCGGCCTCGATCATGCGATTACCGACTTCATCATTCAGGACACAGACCACGTTGGCATAGCCGGGCTGGCCAATCCAGCGAATCTCATCGAGCGCGAAGAGATCCACGAGACAGATCGAGGGAATCCCTCGGGAGCCGGCAGCCATGATTGCGGCGCGCTCCGCCCGAGGGGAGTTGGTGGCAAACAAGACCGAGGGAGCCACCTCGTCAAGGATACGCCCGAGGAGCCTGGACGGAAGAAAGGCTTGGCGTCCGTATCGGGCGTAACGGCGCGCCGCCTCTTCAACACCGACAGCGTCCTCCAGTTCGGCGTAATTCAAGCCCAGGTAAGCCGCGGACTCTTCACTATCCGTCACATCGCTAAGCGCTGCGCAAAGACGACGCCCATACTCAATCGCCCGCTCATCACCTTCCCGGAGAAAATCCTTGAATTGCAGCAGGGGTAATCCAGACTCACGCACCGCCGAAGCTGCAGTGGTCAACCCCAACACCTGGACTTCAGCAAGACCCAGGTCGCGCACCTTACGCGCCACTGGAACAATCATCCGCACATGGCCACTGCCATAACAAACAAAAAGAACCTTCTTCATGTTGCGCTCTTCGCCCACAGCGCCACTGCCGCCAGCGCCCGCAGCTCGCGCGTGTTGTTGGCGCTGCCGTCGCGATGCGACTCGAGCAGGCGTGACACCTGCGCCGGCTCGAACAGCCGCCCCAACAGCTCGCAGCCTTCCAGCGTCGTCTTCAGCCAAGGGTAGCTTTCCTTGCGGAACCACTCCCCCACCGGCACCGTGAACATCTGCTTCTTGCGGTAGGCCAGTTCCTCGCCGATAAGCGGGGTCACGGCTTTCTTGTACCAGTGCTTCTTGTCGCCCTCGGGCGAAAGCTTGGTGCGCCCGCGCGAGCGGAAAGCCAGCTCCATCATCCGCCAGTCCAGGAACGGCGTGCGCGCCTCGATGGACACGGCCATGCCCATGCGATCGGGCTTGACCAGGTTGTTGCCCGACAGCAGCAGCTGCATGTCCAGGTACAGCGCCTGGTTGATGCGGTCGAAGTGCTGCGCCTCGTCAAACCAGGGCCTGGCCGCGGCGTCAAAGCTGTCGATGCCCGCCAGCTGCGCTGCTACCCCGGGCCGGTACAGGGCCTGCTTGGCCTGAGGCGTGAACAGCGAGATGGAGTCGAAGTAGGCGCGCTGGAAATCGCGGTCGCCCATCGTGAACGCATCGGGGCGGTTGAAGAACGCCTCGTACTTCTCGTAGCCCGCGAACAGCTCGTCGCCGCCGTCGCCGGTGAGGACGACCTTCACGTGCTTCGCTGCCAGCTCGCTCACGCGTAGCGTCGGCATGAAGGACGCATCGCCATGCGGCTGGTCCAGGTGGTGCAGCACCAGCGGCCAGCGATCGAGCATGTTCAGCTCGGCCACCTCCATGGTGTGGTCGCAGCCGAAGCGCCGGGCGGCGTCCAGCGCGTAGGCCGATTCATCGAAGCGCGGGTCGGCGAAGCCGATGCAGAAGGT
>JACCEA010053524.1_pt1 | contig 10591 bp, 10 predicted proteins | sample 7449851 | NCBI WGS metagenome assembly JACCEA01 (sample SAMN15323453, study PRJNA562643) | freshwater metagenome | isolation source: river surface water | place: USA:Blue River Watershed | collected 2017-08-18 | reverse complement strand
GCTGGGGTCCGGGTGGTGGTTGGGGAAGTCGCCATCCACCTTGGAGTAGATGTCGATCACCTCGCAGCCCAGCGCGCGCAGGATGGCCGGGGCCGAAGCGCCCGGGATGCCGTTGCCGCTGTCGACCACCACCTTCATCGGGCGAGCCAGCTTGCAGTCGCTGACGATGCGGGCCAGGTACTCGGCCTGGATGTCCATCTTGCCCAGCCGGCCCTTGCCCTTGGCGTAGTCCTCCGCCTGAATGCGGCGCAGCAGGCCTTGAATTTGCTCGCCGAACACAGCGGCACCGTTGAGCACCATCTTGAACCCGTTGTAGTCCTTCGGGTTGTGGCTGCCGGTCACCATGATGCAGTTGTTGGCGCCGTGCTGACCGCGCGTGGCGGCCACGTAGTAGGTCATTGGCGTGGTGACCATGCCGATGTCGACCACGTCGACGCCCGTGGCGCGCAGGCCGCGGGTCAGCGCCGCCACCATGGCCGGGCCGCTCAGGCGCCCGTCGCGGCCCACGATCACCGCCTTCTGACCCAAGGCCTTGGCCTCGGTGCCAAAGGCGCGGCCGATGTGCTCGGCCACGGATTCGTTCAGCGTCTTGCCGACGATGCCGCGGATGTCGTAGGCCTTGAAGATGGAGGCGTCAACTTGCATGGTGGTGAAGGAATGGGATCGGAAGGGGCGGGATTGTAGGAAGGGGGGGTTTCTTGGCGTTTCAGCGCCCCGGCTGTCGATTCGTCGAGGTTGGTCCCAAGGGGCCCTGTCCGCTGCCTAGACTGCCAGCATGACCGAATTCATTGCCACCCTGCGGCGAGCCCGCAAGGACTTTTTCAAGCTGCGCAAGCACCGTGACGTGCCGGCGTGGTCCATGTGGGTCATGACCTTCCTGGTCGCCATGGCCTGGGGAATCGGCATGCTGACGCTGGCCGGCTTTGCGGCGAAGCGCGGCGCCTCCACGGCTTGGTGGTTGGAACAGGCCCCGCCGTTCTTGGGCACCACGCTGGTCATCGGTGCGGTGTTCCACATCGTGTTCTCCTTGATCGAGCGACTCGCGCCGCAACGCTTCATCGACTGGACGAACGGCGAGCCCGGCGTGGGCGTCAGTGCCTTCTTCGCTGTCACGTCGATGGCCTGCGTGGCCGCGGGCCTGAGCTTGGCCTACCTCTTGCTGGGGGGCCTACCGGGGATGGAGCGGCTGGATTGGACCCCCGAGCGCAGTTGGTGGTCCGTGGTGACGGGGTCGGTGTTCTTCAGCGTGATCTGGGGGCTATGGGCCTGGCAGGAATGGCACGAAGAGCAGCTCAAGCGCCAAACCAAGGAAGCCGAACTGCGCCTGCTGCAGGCCCAGATCGAACCGCACTTCCTGTTCAACACCCTGGCCAACGTGCGCAGCCTGATCGACTGCGACCCCAAGGAGGCCGGCGAGCTGCTGGACGCCTTCACCGACCACCTGCGCGCCAGCCTGACCACCATGCGTGCCGAATCGGTGACGCTCGACCAAGAGTTGGCCCTCGTGGGCCACTACCTCAAGCTGATGCAACTGCGCATGTGCGAGCGCCTCAGCTTCGGCATCGACGCCGACGAGGCCGCGCGCGCCGTGAGCCTGCCACCGCTGCTGCTGCAACCCCTGGTGGAGAACGCCATCCACCATGGGCTGGAATGCCAGGTAGAGCCCGGTCACGTTGAGGTCCATGCCCGCGTGCAAGATGGCGTGCTGCGCATCACCGTGACCGACGATGGCGTGGGCCTGGACGCGCCGAAAACCCGCAAGGGCAACGGCGTGGCCACGCAGAACATCCGCGAGCGCCTGAGCCGTCGTTATGGCTCTCGCGCCCGACTTCACCTCGAACCCGCGCAGCCCAAGGGCACGCGCGCCCTCCTTGAACTGCCCTTGACGCCATGACCCTGCGCGCCCTGATCGCCGACGACGAGCCCCATCTCGTTCGCCACCTGCAAACCCTGCTCGGCCAAGCCTGGCCCGAACTGACGCTGCTGCCTCCGGCACGCAACGGGCTCGAAGCGGCGGAACGCATCGCCACCGAACAGCCCGACTTCGCCTTCCTCGACATCCAAATGCCCGGCCTCACCGGGCTTGAGGTGGCGCAAGGCATCGAAGGCCCGACGCGCGTGGTCTTCGTCACCGCGTACGACGAGTACGCCCTGCCTGCCTTCGAAGCGGCGGCGGTCGACTACCTGCTCAAGCCCTTGAAGCTGGAGCGATTGCAAAAGACCGTGGAGCGGCTCAAAGCGCAACTCGGCAGCGAAACCGACGCTTTGCCCCAAGCCGTGGCGGCGCTCGCGCCGGCGCGTCCCGCCCAAGCCCTGCGCTTCATCCGCGCCAGCAGTGGCGACCTCACGCACCAAGTGGACGTGCAGCAGGTCGTGTACTTCCACGCCGACGAGAAGTACACCGTGGTGCAAATGGCCGACGGCACCGAGCACCTGATCCGCACGCCCATCGCCGAACTCGTGGCCCAACTCGACCCCGACCAGTTTTGGCAGGTGCACCGCGCCACCATCGTCAACCTAGCGCACCTGGCCGGCACAAGGCGCGACGAGGCGTCGCGCCTGTTCGTGCGCTTCAAAGGGATGGGCCGCGAATTGCCAGTCAGCCGGGCCTACGTGGCGCGCTTCAAGGCCATGTGATCACGCGGCCCGCGCCAAGGGGGTCCCCGGCATCAGCACCACCGGGTGCACCCCCCAACGCTGCGCAGCCCGCGCCAGCAGGCGGGATTCGCTGTCGCTGAGGTGTCCGTCGGCCTCCGCCACCTCGATGGCCGCCTGGAGCACCCGCTCGCGCAGGAGAGGGTCGTCCACCTCGTCCAGCACGCTGTCGAGCGTGCTGTCGTCCAGGTGGCAGGCGCGGCCCCACTGGCGGTTCTCGCTCGCCAACAGGTCCTCGCACAGTTGCTGCAGCAGCGCCTGCGCTCGGTCGGTGGGCAGGCCCAAGGCCCGGGCCATGCGGGTGGATTGCCAGGCCTCGACCTCGCGTGCGTGGGCCACGCCATCGGCGATCAGGGTCAAGGCCACGAGCCGGGCGGCGGCTTCGGGGCTGTTCTTGGGGTAGGTGCGCACCGATCACTCCCCAGCGCTGCTGAAGCCGAACAGGCTCAGGAGGCTCACGAACAGGTTGTAGACCGACAGAAAAAGGCCCACCGTGGCCATCACGTAGTTGGTCTCGCCACCCTGCACGATGCGGCTCGTTTCGAACAGGATCAAGCCAGCGGACAGCAAGGCCACCGCCGCCGACACCGCCAGGCTCAGCGCCGGGATCTCCAAAAAGAGCGCCGCCAGACCCGCCACGAGCGCGACGATCATGCCGATCATCAAGAAGCCGCCCATGAAGCTGAAGTCTTTGCGCGTCACCAGCACGAAGGCCGACAGGCCCAGGAAGGTCACGCCCGTGGTGCCCAAGGCCATGGCGATGCTTGCCGCCCCCCCTGGCAAACCAGCGACCTCGTTCAGCACCGGCCCCAATGTGTAGCCCATGAAGCCGGTGAGCGCGAACACCGCCGGCAAGGCCCAGCCGCTGTTTCGCAGTTTGTGCACGACAAAGAACAGGCCGAGGGTGCCGAGCAGGCTCACGATGGGGCCCGGGTGGCGCCAGTCAAAGGCCACACCGGCCGTGGCCACGGCGGCGGCCCAGCCGAGGGTCATGGCCAGAAGCGCATAGGTATTGCGCAGCACCCGATGCGTGGCGATGTGCGCTGCGGAGGAGCGGCGCGCCGGGGCATTCCAACTCGGGGCCAAAGTGCGATCGTTCATGACGGACTCCTTCGAGTTCAAGGGTTCAAGGGGCGGCTTTGGATCAGTGCGCGTCGATCACAGCGCTGCGAGAGGGCAAGGCGAGCAGGTCGCCACGTCGCATGCGGGGCAGCCGTGGCGAATCGGTGAGTCGCTCGTGCAGGCTGCTCACATTGCGCACCAGGCGGGCCAGGGCCCGCTCGAAGGCGATGCGCCAGTCTTCGGCCACCTCGGTCAACACCAAGGCGTGGCCTTGTCGCGTGCGCAGCATCAGCCGGCAGCGCTTGTCCCGGCCGTTGCGCGGGCCGTTGTCGTCGTCGAGGTTGACCTCGATGCGCTGGACCCAGAAGGCCAGGCGTCTCAGCGCGAAGCGCAGTCGCTCCCGGGTCAGAGGAAGCAAGGGCGAGGCGGCCGCGGTTCGGGTCTTGACGTCAATCTGCATGGTCCATCTCCAGAAGGAACGGGAAAACGCTGCGATCGTGCGCGCACCAACCCTCAGAAAGAAGAAGATGCAGACTGAGCGATGTTCAGTTTTAATCTGAGCCATGAACTACCACCACCTGCACTACTTCTGGGTCGTCGCCACCGAAGGCGGCATGGCACGGGCGGCAGAGCGCCTTGGCGTGGCGGTGCAAACCGTCTCGGCCCAGGTTCACCAGTTGGAACGCGCCTTGGGCGTGTCGCTCTTCAAGCCTGAAGGACGGGGCCTGGCCCTGACCGAGGCGGGCCAGGTGGCCTTGGCACAGGCCCAGCAGATCTTCCAGTTGGGTGCCCAGCTGCCCGAGGCGGTGCGCGCTGCGGCGCAAGCGCCCACCCTGCGACTGGCCGTGGGACTGGCCGATGGCCTGCCCAAGTTGTTGGTGCACCAAGTGTTGTCGCCCGTCCTGGGCGTTAGCAACCTGCGTTTGCAGTGCTTCGAGGACAACCCCGACGACTTGCTGGCCGCCCTGGCCCTGCACCGATTGGACCTCGTGCTGGCCGACCGCCCTCCCGCGACCAATCCCAACCTGCGCCTGTACACCCACCGCCTGGGCGGCTCCGGCATGGGTTGGTACGCGGCGCCCGAGTTGCATGCCAAGGCCGCCTCCGATTTCCCCCGCTCGATGGCCGGCGTGCCGGTGCTGCTGCCCACGGCCCACGCCGCCGTGCGCACGCCCCTGGACCGCTGGTTCCAACGCCTGGACCTCCGCCCGCAGGTGGTGGGCGAGTTCCAAGACAGCGCCTTGCTCAAAACCTTCGGCGCCTCGGGCCTGGGGGTGTTCCCCGCCGTGGACGCGGTCCACGAGCACGTGGTCCAACGGTATGGCGTGTTGCGCGTGGGCGCCATCGAAGGGGTCGAGGAGCAGGTGTGGGCGATCGGGACCGAGAAACGCGTCCAGCACCCTTTGGTGGCCAAGCTCTTGGCAGGGACAGGTCCGAAAACCGCGTCTTGAGGGGTCCCGGGCCCAACACAATCGGCCCATGCCCTCAACGCCCCGCCCTTTGGACCCCGCCGCCTGCTACGCCGCCTTGCAAGCGCGCGACGCCCGCTTCGACGGCCATTGGTTCACGGGCGTGACCAGCACCGGGGTGTACTGCCGGCCCATCTGCCGCGTTCGCACCCCGAAGGCCGAGAACTGCCGCTTCTTCCCCCACGCCGCCGCCGCCGAATCGGCCGGCTTCCGACCTTGCTTGAAGTGCCGGCCCGAACTGGCGCCGCGGTCGTTCTCGGTCATGGAGGCGTCCCGCTCCTTGGCCCATGCCGCCCGCGAGCGGCTCGATGCGGCCGCCCGGCACGGTGAGGGGCCCTCGCTGGAGGCGCTGGCGAAGGGCCTCGGGGTCACCGCCCGGCACCTGCGCCGCATCTTTGCCGAGGCCTTCGGCGTTTCTCCCTTGGCCTACTTGCAGACGCAGCGCTTGCTGACCGCCAAGCAGTTGCTGACCGACACCCAACTGCCCCTGGCCAGCGTGGCCGCCCAGGCGGGCTTTGGCAGCACGCGCGCCTTCCAAGACGCCTGGTCCCAACAGTACCGCCTGGCCCCGCTGCAACTGCGCAAGCAGGCCGCGCAAACGGCGGCGCCGCCCCTCACGCTGAGCTATCGGCCCCCGTATGCCGTGCCCGAGCTGCTGTCCTTTCTGGCCGTTCGGGCCATCCCCGGCGTGGAAGACGTGGACCAGGCGCGGCGTCGGGTGCGCCGCACCGTGCGTGCCGGTACCACCGTGGGTCAGCTGGCCGTGGAATTCGATGCCGACCTGCCGAGGGTGCGCCTCCACCTGTCCGACACCCTGTGGCCCCATGCCGCCGAGATTCAAGGCCGGGTGCGGCAGTGGCTGGACCTGGACGCCGACCCCGACGCCATCGCCCAGCGCCTGGCCGCCCTGCGGCCGACGCCAGGACTTCGCCTGGCGGGGGGCGTCGACCGCTTCGAGCTGGCGGTGCGCGCGGTGCTGGGTCAGCAGGTGACCGTGGCCGCAGCGCGCACCGTGAGCCAACGCGTGGTGCAGGCCTGGGGCCAAGCCTTGCCCGATGCGCAAGGCCTGGGCGAGGGCCAGGCGTGGCTGTTCCCCACGCCCCAAGCCCTGGCCCATGCCAGCGCCGAGGCCGTGGCGGCGTGTGGCATGCCCCTGCGGCGCGCGCAATGCTTGGTGGGCCTGGCCCAAGCCTGGCCCGCGCTGCGGATGGCGCAGCCCACGCCGCACGACCCCGATGCGGCCGAGGCCGAACTGCAACAACTGGCCGGCATCGGCCCCTGGACGGCGGCCTACATCCGCATGCGTGCCTGGCCCTGGCCCGACCGCTTCTTGCCCGGCGATGGGGTGCTGCGCCAGCAACTGGCCCTGGACCCTCACGACCCCAGCGTCTTCGCCCCCTACCGCAGCTACGCCGTGCTGCAACTGTGGCAACGCGCCACGCTTGCGAAAGCCCCCTCATGAGCACCGCCCCCTTGTTGGCGCAGTTCCGCACCGAAACCCCCTATGGCCCCGTCCTCCTGGCCCGCACGGCCAAGGGCCTGGCGGGCCTGTGGAACGCCGGTCAGGCCCACCACCCACCGCCCTTGAGCGCGCCCGTGGCCAATCACCCCTGGTTTGACGCTGCACGACGTGCACTGGACGCCTGGGCCACCTTGAAGGAGGACCCCGCACTGCCGCCTCTGGACCCGCAGGGCACCGCGTTCCAGCAGGCGGTCTGGGTGCGCCTGCTCGCCATCCCCCGCGGTGGGTTGACCAGCTATGGGGCCATCGCCCACGCCTTGGGCAAGCCGCAGGCCAGTCGGGCCGTGGGCGCTGCGGTGGGGCGCAATCCCATTGGCATCCTGGTGCCCTGCCATCGCGTGGTGGGCGCCCGTGGAGAACTCACCGGCTACGCTGGGGGCCTGCCCCTCAAAACCCTGCTGCTGCAGCAAGAAGGCGTCTTGATCTGATGAAACCCGCCGACCTGGCCGAATTGCTGGCCTTGGCCGCCATTTGGGGCGCCTCCTTTTTGTTCATGCGCTGGGGGGCCCCAGAGTTCGGTGCGCTGTCCCTCGCCTGGCTGCGGGTGCTGCTGGCCTCGCTGGCGCTGCTGCCCTTGTTGGTGTGGCGGCAAGGCGGCGGCAGCCTGGCCTTGATGCGCCAGCACTGGCGGCCGCTGCTGCTGATGAGCTTTGCCAACTCCGCCCTGCCCTTCGCTTTGTTTGCCTACGCGGCCCTGCACCTGCCCGCGGGCCTGTCCAGCATCCTCAACGCGACCGTGCCCATGTGGGGGGCCTTGGTCGCCTGGGTCTGGTTGGGGCAGGCCCCCACCGCATGGCGCCTGCTGGGCCTGGCCGTGGGCTTCGGTGGGGTCGTGCTGCTGGTGTGGGCGAAAACGGGGCTGAGCGGCGATGCACGGTTTTGGGCGGTGCTGGCCTGCCTGCTGGCGACGCTGAACTACGCCGTCGCCGCCATGGCCACCAAGCGTTGGCTGGGCGATTTGCCCCCGTTGGCCGTGGCCACCGGCAGCCAACTGGGCGCGGCAGCGTGGTTGCTGCTGCCCGGTTGGTGGGCCTGGCCCGCCGTGATGCCCGGCCCGAACGCCTGGGGCAGCTTGTTGGCGCTGGCCCTGCTGTGCACCGGGGTGGCGTACATCCTGTACTTTCGCCTCATGACCCGGGTCGGGCCCACGAATGCCATCACGGTCACCTTCTTGATCCCGGTGTTCGCCGTGGTCTGGGGCGCGCTGTTCTTGGGCGAGCCCTTGACCTTGCCGATGCTGGGCGGCGGCCTGCTGGTGCTGGCGGGCACGGCCATGGCCTTGGGGCTGTGGCCGCGCCGCACACCGACCTGAGGCGGGCGCCAGGGCCCGCACGCGACCCCGGGCGGAAGACTCAATCCTGGAACAGCAACGCACGCAGACCGGCTTCGTCCAGCACGGTCACGCCCAGTTCTCGGGCCTTGTCCAGTTTGCTGCCCGCGGCCTCACCGGCCACCACGTAGTGGGTCTTCTTGCTGACCGAGCCCGCCACCTTGCCCCCGGCGGCTTCGATCAGCGCAGCAGCTTCATCGCGGCTCAGGGTGGGCAGCGTGCCGGTCAGCACGAAGGTCTTGCCCGCCTGGGGCAACTCGCCCGCCGCGGCCGCTCCTGCGTGCTCCGGCCATGCGATGCCCACGGCCCGCAGTTGCTCCACGGCCTCGCGGTTCAAGGGGTTGGCGAAAAAGCTGTGCACCGAGTGCGCCACCACCGGCCCCACGTCGGGCACCTGCAGCAGGGCCGCCTCGTCGGCGGCCATCAGCGCGTCCAACTGGCCGAAGTGCTTGGCCAGGTCTTTCGCCGTGGTTTCGCCCACGTGGCGAATGCCGAGGCTGAACAAGAAGCGGGCCAGCGTCGTCTGCTTGCTGGCCTCCAGGTTCGCCAGCAGCTTTTGCGCACTCTTGTCGCCCATGCGCTCCAGCGCGGCCCAATGCACAAAGCCCAGGCGGTAAAGGTCGGGCAAGGTGCGCACCAAGTCGGCGTCCACCAACTGGTCCACCAGCTTGTCGCCCAGGCCTTCCACGTCCATGGCGCGCCGGCCGGCAAAGTGCAGCAGGGCTTGCTTGCGCTGGGCACCGCAGACCAAGCCGCCGGTGCAGCGGTGCTCCAGGCTGCCTGGGTCCCGCTCGACCGGGCTGCCGCAAACCGGGCAGGCCTTGGGCATGGCGAAGTTGGGCACGTAGTGCGCGCGAGCCCCTGGCATGCGCCCCACCACCTCGGGGATCACGTCGCCCGCGCGGCGCACGATGACCTGATCGCCCACGCGCACGCCCTTGCGGCGCAGCTCGAAGGCGTTGTGCAGGGTCGCATTGCTGACCGTGGTGCCGCCCACGAACACAGGCTCCAGTTTGGCCACGGGCGTGAGCTTGCCCGTGCGGCCCACCTGGATGTCGATGGCATTGAGCCGCGTGGCCTGCTCTTGGGCCGGGTACTTGTGCGCAACGGCCCAGCGGGGCTCGCGGGTCTTGAAACCCAGTTGCTGCTGCAGGTCGCGGTGGTTGACCTTGTAGACGATGCCATCGATGTCAAAGGGCAAGGCATCGCGCCGCGCGGCAATGGCCGTGTGAAAGGCGACCAGGCCCTCCGGGCCGTCGACCACAGTGCGGTCGGCGCAGACCGGCAGGCCCAGCGCGGCCAAGGCGTCCAGCAGGGTCGCGTGGGTGTCTGGCACCGCCCAGCCCTGCACCTCGCCCAAGCCATAGGCAAAGAAGCACAGCGGACGCTGCGCGGTGATCGCTGGGTCGAGTTGCCGCAAGGCACCCGCGGCGGTGTTGCGCGGGTTCACGAAGGTCTTTTCCCCGCGCTGCCGCTGCCGCTCGTTCAGGGCCTCGAAGGCGTCACGACGCATGTAGACCTCGCCCCGCACCTCCAAAACCGAGGGTTCGGCGCCGCGCAAGCGCAGCGGAATTTGCCCGATGGTGCGCACATTGGCCGTCACGTCCTCGCCGGTCTCGCCATCGCCGCGCGTGGCGGCCTGCACCAGCACCCCGTGCTCGTAGCGCAGGTTCAGGGCCAGCCCGTCGAACTTCAGTTCGGCGGCGTACTGCACCGGCGGATCGCTCGCCTCCAGTCCCAACTCACGGCGCACCCGGGCGTCGAAGGCCTCGGCCCCGGCCGGGCTGGTGTCGGTCTCTGTGTAGATCGACAGCATGGGCACGGCATGACGCACGGGCGCCAACTCGGACACCGGCGCAGCCCCCACGCGCTGCGTGGGGCTGTCGGGGGTGCGCAGGCCGGGATGGGCCTCCTCCAACGCGCGCAACTCGGTGAACAGGCGGTCGTACTCGGCGTCCGGGATCTCCGGGTCGTCCAGCACGTAGTAGCGGTGCGCGTGGTGCTGCAGGCTGCTGCGAAGCTGCGCCGCACGTGCGGCGGCGTCCTCCGAGGCGGGGGCCTCGTCGGGGAACAAGGGCAAAGACATGGGCAGGGTCAGCTGAACAGGCGACGGGCGGCGGGCGAGCCGGCCGCCAAGTCGCGCGAAGCGAGCAACTTGTACAGCCGGGCCAGGTCCTCGTGGATCGCGGCAAAGCCGTGAGGTCCCAAGGGATGGCCGTCGGCATCGACCACCTCGGCCTCGAGTTCTCGGCTCAAGCGCCGGGCCACCTCTTGCAGAGCGGCGAACGGCTCCAAGGCTTCCGGCGTTTGGGGCACGTCAAACACCAAGGTGACCTCCCGCAGCGAGACGGCCTCGCCTTCTTCCGCCAGTGCGGCGCGCGCGTCGAACTGCAGCGCCAGAAGGGGCGGCTCGCCGTCCTCCGCCGCGGCCAGCACGAGGCGACCCGGCAGGCCGCCGTGCACCAAGCCCTGCTTGCTCGCAGCCTGCGCGAGGAAGCCCAGGGTCCACGCCGCGCCCTTGGCGCGCAAGACCACGCTGAGCTGGGCGTCGTG
>JACCEA012134902.1_pt1 | contig 10594 bp, 13 predicted proteins | sample 7449851 | NCBI WGS metagenome assembly JACCEA01 (sample SAMN15323453, study PRJNA562643) | freshwater metagenome | isolation source: river surface water | place: USA:Blue River Watershed | collected 2017-08-18 | reverse complement strand
TCAGTCTTACTAAGAGGTGATTCCATTACCGTTTTTAATAATGCTTTAAACGCATCATGCTGAATTGTATTAGTTTCGTTCACACCTAATATCTTACTACATATAAGTTTCTCTAAGTTAGTTTTGTACACCACTTTAGGTTCATTTTTGAATTCAACCACATGCTCTGCAAATGAAGCGAATACTTTACCGAAGTAACTCAATCCATAAGGAGTACCTTTCAATTTATTGAATAATGCAGGAACTGGTTTACCTAATAATAACGAGTAGTTATCAGTTAAATTATATCTTTCGCACAACTGTCTTAATATATCACTTAACTCATATTGAACTTGCGGTGAGTCTATTGTGTGTATTCCTGCAAGACCTATGCATCTACCCATATGCTCCGTAAGTTCTGTTAAGAATGTAGTGAACACTGCGGCGTCATCTTCCATAACAGTTCCTTCCTCTACTTCTTTCTCAACTAAATCTAGCACTACTCTAAGCCATAACTCAAAGTTATCTATCTTCCTTGTATCTTTAGCATTAGTTATCATGTCCATCAATACTGATACAGCCAGTATAACGTCGAAGTTATATAGACACCCTGCTCCAATATAGTATGACTTCTCAAAAAAGAACGAATCACTAGCCTTGTAGTTCTTTAAGTACTCCTTTTGTTCATCCGTTAAGTTATTGTAATCTATACCTTTCTCTGCCATTTATCTACTCCTCTATTTTTATTTTATTTGCTTCTCTAGCTAAGAAATCGCCGTGACATCTTTTGGGTTTGCAATAACACCCCAACACTTTACCTTTAAGTTCATGTAAGTCATTAACCAATGAAGGTTGATTCATAAACCATGCCTCATAAGCGTCACAAACTCTGTTGCGTTCAGCTTCGGACTTACCTCTCATTGCAAATGGGTTCCCCCACTTGCTTCCTCTACCTACATAAACATCGTAGTCGTCAGCTCTGCAGTTAACGACAGTAGTTTCTTTATTTTTCATTGTCCTCAATCAGCTCCTCTATCTCCGTGATAAACATTCTACCAACAGAATGGTCTGCTTGCTCCTCTTTTAGTAAGTTAAAAATTTCCATCGCTAACTCTTTATTTATATGATATAACCTATTAACATCGTCATAAGGTAATCTATGCCCGTAGTACTCGGCACTGACTATAACAAATTGACTTCCGTCTAGACTTATTTCGTACACTATACAATCATCTATAGGTTCTTTCATTCCAAAAAACAAGGCTGTTTCTGTAACAGCTATAACGGTAACACGACTTCTCATAACCTCACTACCACCTTTCAAATTTATAGTGACGACGTATCGACCCTAACTTCATCAAAACTTCTAAAACTAGTTTTAAACAGTGGTTTTCTTCTGTCATACCACTGTAGTACTTTGTAGCAACCTTCATCGACTACCTCTCTGTATAATCCATCTATACCGCCTTCTCTTCCTAACCTAGCTAAGAGTTGCTCGAAATCTCTACCCGATGCATGAGCCGCCAAGTTAAGTATTAATGCCATGTTGGACATATCTACTCCTCTACCAAGGGATTGCATAGTTGTCACTATGATAGGCTTAGTCTTATTCTGTTTCTTCGTTTTATCATTGCCTACTTTACTGTTCACTACACCAATAATGTCTCTATCAAATCCATGCATCTCTACAAGGACTTTCTCTATAAATAATTGAACTATTTCTACTTCGGCTTTATTTAAGAAGATAACAGATACAGTTTCGGGTCTATTGACCAGTAAGTCTTTAATCTCATCTACCACATCAGTTATAGCTAGGCCTAATTCATACCACTTTCTTTTGATGAGATAATCAGCGTAATTGAATACATTAAAGTCGCCAGTACCGTATATCTCCCAACTTCTAATCTCTTTAGGACTAGGGTCGGTTGTGAACTTAATAACTTTAGCATCTCTTCTCTTTTCGAAGTTCTGATAGTATTCAGCACCTATACGTTTTAAATCACCAAATGCATACTGAAATGCTCTATTTTCGTCCTTGCTACTCTTATAGAATGTAGCAGTCAAATATATACTACTTTTAATAGTACTACGAAGCTCCATAAAGAAAACATTTTGTGTTTCTAAATCCGCTTCATCATAACACTTAAGACTAATACCCGCTTTAACGCAGATAGCCATTAAAGTTCTAAACCCGTCAGGCTTCTTAACTATCTCTCTAAACATTGCATGGGTTAGTAGTATGAAGTCTAGTTCATCGTCATGCTTTAAAGATTCGTCTAGTTCGTATATATCGGAACTATTACTTATTATGGCTATGTTCTTATTCTTAATATCGGTATACCCTTTTAGTTTAGCAACCATCTCTTCTAATAGCAAGTTAGTTTTAAGGAATATGATAGCTCTTCTCCTAAGCTCATAAGCCAATCTAAAGAATACGAAAGTTTTACCTCTACCTGCTTGCATATTACATACACATGCATTCTTCAGCCTAAACTCTTCCTTCAAATCTCGTAGCACCAAATCTTGCTCTGATTTAGCTTCAGCTTTAAATGTATAACCTGTACTTGGTTTAGAAGGTATGCATGCATCATCGTACTCAAAAGACACAACATTCTTTAATCTCTTTCTAACTTCGAAGTCTCCCACACCTATAGGGACTCTAACTCTTTTATTTTTAGTAGATAATAAATACCCGTAAGGTATCGCATCATCCGATTTATACTGTGTATACGACAGTTCATCTAGCAGAGGTACTACCTCTTGCAACTTATCAAACTCTATTTCGTAAAATGAAATCCTCTTGGTTATCTTAATCAATCGTTACCACCGCCTTCACACATTTGTTTCCTTGATTTCATTAAAGATACAAAAAAAGTGAGAGCTGTATGCTCCCACCAATTAGATATTACTAGTCCGAGTCTTGGACTTGCTCAGGCTCGACCGTATCGAAAACGAACTCTGGAATATACCACCTGTTATTATCCTTTATCTGAACTATATCCGACGGGAATACATCGGTGTCCGACATAATTTTAGTCTCGACCAGCTTTATATCGAAGTCACGTTTATAGTCGTCCGTCACGTATGAATGTTCGCATATAGCTTTACACCATTCTTCATCAACCATTACATGCATCTGCGCAAATGCCGTTAGCAGAAAAGGGTTTCTCTTACCTTTGTGTGATTCATGATGCGTGCCGAATGAACTACCAAGCATCTTATACACAACATAGTTAAATGCACCGCTGTGTTTTCTGAATACGGCATATGCTGAATGCACTATTACGTTTTCACGTTCCCATAAGCTCACCACGTGGTTATCATCATCATACACTCTAACCATATCCCATATACGATTCTTTATATCTGTATCCGTTTTTAAGTCTATAAGTTCTTCCACTATTGCTGATATTGTAGGTTTACCTAGTTCCGTATTATAATCTCTGGCCTTCATTTATTAACCTCCATATTTTTAAAATCGCAGTGCTTACTTATACCCATATTGATTCCTCCAGTCTGTGTTTTAAACGCTCCAGTGGTTCGCCATCTAGTATGAAGTCCTTAGATTCGCCATACCTCACATAGACTTCCTCTCCAACGAGCGGTATATATACGTCGTGCATCCCTAATAAGTTCGTACGTGCCACTGATTCTATAAATGACGAGTCACTATGTTCCACTATCTCGCACGCTACCATTTCGATACCGTCGTCTATATTGATACCCAAATCAAACGAAAATAGTATCTTATTTGCGCAACTACGTAAGTCTTGCATTCTGTAAACTTCGATACTGCGACTCTGAATCTTTTTGTACGCTAAACCTAGGTATCCATCGGCGTTCGTTATAACTGTCACAACCATAGACGCCGCTTCCCTACTACTTGGATTCTTTTTCGAATCCGATATAGTCGCTAGTACTGTTAACTTATCAATTTTACCCATTAACTTCCTCCTCTATAATAATTCAATGTCTTCACTATTCTCAACCCCTTTCATGACTGCACTTAATACGTCCATCATATATTGCGATAGTTCCATGCAATCTAACGTGACTATCTCGGAGTGATGTGTTGTTATACCCCCTATCGTATTGACCTGTTTATATACATTATCCTTTAATATTATTTTATCACGTTCTGTTATTAGTTCATTTAATTTATTGCAGAAATCTATACAAATGGGGAATACATTATTCTTCATAACATCTATAACACCATCGTGCTTAAGTGATTCCCTTATGGAATTTATTGTTTCTATCCACTGATGTTCTTCGTTGCGCATAAAGCATTTATGAAATATATACGACGTCACCTCTCTCAAGTCCTGCATAACCATGAAACTGATAATTTCTCTATGCGACTCCTCTGACATCTCCTCCTCCCTCTTAAATTCATACTCCTCGTATTTCCGAAGGATTCTATTTATATTCCTAACTATAAGATATACCTGTTCCTTCCCTACGTTTACTGTCAACATAAATTCCCTCCTGATTTTTATTGTAAAGAAGAGTAGCTATGAAAGCTACTCCCTTAATATTATATCCATTTTGTTTCTGATTGCTTTACCGTTATAGAATCTAGGATAAGTTAAACATTTTCTATATGTCTTCTTACCTTTGCATATAGATGCACTTAAACTATCACCTACTATGTAATCATTCCTTCCTACAGTCTCCATTCTTAAGTCGCATTCCATTCCTGAATAATTCATAGTATAAGGCTGTCTGAAGTCAACTCTACTACCCTCGTTGGTTATGAATGTTCCCGAACTAAGAATCTCTATTTCGTAGCTACATCCTAAGTTACTACTGTAAATATTATCTAAGTCACATAAAACCGATTCAGGTGTATCTTTCTTCTTAGTCAACTCCTTAAGTTTAGACCATTGAGTTCCTACTGATATATTGAATAATCTGTAATGTATCTTACTGTCGCTTCCTATATAGAAATGGTCAATAGCATGAGCCCAAGCATCTTTATCTATTTTAGGGTCATGTGTTAATGCATTAAGTGACACAACTTCGAATCTAGCTGTGTCGTCTCTTTCGAAACTTCTGTACAGTAGTATAGATTGTGACGACTCGAATGTATTAATAGTGTACGGTGCTATAGTACTTCTTCTAGTCTTATCGTCTAACATTAAGTCAGTGTACCTATGCCCATCTATTTCTATATACTCTATCTTATCACAATGTGTGTATTTAATCTTAAATCTATTCGCCAATTCTTCGTCGCTCATTATTTCGCCAGTTTTCAAATCTATAACTTGATACTTAGGTGGTCTAATATTAGCCGACATCAAATGTTTAGCTGATAGTGTCTTTTGTCCTATAGGCGTAATAGCAAGCATTGACGCTATAATACCTACCGTATTCATTACTAAATCGCTATACATGTAAAGTGATTCTTCGTAATGTACTTTATTACTGCACGCCTTACAGAAACCCTTACCATCACTGGCACTAGCGCAAGTCTTAACCGACCTAATAAATAGTCTACCTTCTTTCTTGAAGTGTTCCATGAACTCACTCAAGTTTTTCTCTGTAACCAATAGGGGAGCGTATAGTTCACCACTTATAGTTACTTCTTTATACAACTGGTCTTCAGATTGCTCCGTTTTATCTATAAGCTTCTCCGCTACTCTAGTATCGACCATGAATGTTCTCCAAAGTATTTCACTAGGTTTCTTAGCGACTGTGTCATATCCTAAAGTTAAGAAGTTGACCGTATCGCATATCTCTTCGTATCCATAGTAGTTAGCTTGATTGACATAACACACGGACTTAAGCAAATCTCCAGAATCAGCTACTTTAACTTTAGTCATTACTAATGACTCAACACCGTTAGATGCTATTCCGTAATACTCGTCGGGTTCTTTAATACCTCTCATATAACTACCAGTTACAACCATTGGTATAACTGTGTTATTACAAACCCTAACTCCTCCCCCAAATAGTACTTCCAGCATTTGAGCTTTTCTTACTTGGTCGGTTCTAAATAGAGTCCTCCAAGGTTCCACATTATTATCTATAACATAACTTTCTAAGAAGTTAGCAGCATGGTCTTTAAGATATAACGCTTCGTCCCATCCCATATCAGCTTTGAATAAACCATCAAATATCCACTTCTTTAACTGACCACTTGGTTCATTTTCAGCCATATCTAAGACTTCAAACGTGTCGGTAGATATTGATATTTTATTATTATACTGAGATGCACTTCTCCAGCAAGCACCATCTATTCTTCCAGTAATCTCCGTAACCTTATCTCTAGTTCTAAGTCCTTTAAGTATAAAGTCATCATAGAACTTCCTTAGGTTTTGGTCTTTTATCCATCTATCAAAGTCTACATTATCTTTGATATTAGCGTACATCCAATCTACTACAGTTTGCATGTACTTCTCATGGGATGAAGGTGTTCCGTCACCCATATATACGAACTCTTTCCTTCTCATCTCTTGCGGTAACACAGAGAATATATGAGCCGTATCTGCCGCTCTAGCTAATGTCACCTTAACGGTCTCTGTATCGTTTAATCTTAACTCTACCATCTTACCTACGTGCTTACTACCTAAAGGCTTACTAAGCTCGAAATCCAACTCTTGAATTATACTTATGAAATTATCAGTTATATGAAACTTTTGCATCTTATACTCCTCCTAATTTTTATTAATATTATTATAGCAGTCTTTCAATATATAACTGAATTTTACCAACAGAATCTATCTATTAATACGGCACCTAATTTCATCAGTAAGAATGCTCCGACCACATAACGTGCAACTTCCGATTCCTTCCATACATGCTTACAGTATTCTTTAATTGTGTTTTTGTCCAAAATAACACACACTCCTTTTCAATAGTTTAACCAAATCTTTCTCAGCCTCTGGGAAGGCTTCTTTGAACTCATCCCTTGTATTGAATCTAATCTCCTCTTCCGTACTACATTTAAGTACATGTAATCTGCGTATATCGTTTAACCCCATGGCTTTAGTGTATACAACCTCACTTTTACTGTAAGGTTTAAACTTATTTCTAGCTTTAATTTCTATATGTAAATTACGTAGCTTCTGTTCAGGTATACCATCGCCTGTCACAATCATAAGACTATGTCTATTATACCCGGCACCTGTCGCATGGTTGGTTATTACAAATCTATCACTAACCGCCGTAACCTTCATATGGTCTCCACCACACACAGTAGGAAGTATGTTATCCTCTATGTACTCTTCTGCATTCTCCATGGTTATACGGTATACATCACCACATTCTTCTACCACATCTATATAAGGTGCCAATATATCGAAATGGTTCTTCATATAAACTGACTTAATATACTTGAATCTATTATCGTCTTCATCCGAGTGGCCCACGACCATGCAAGACGCTTTCTTCTTTTTAAGTACATCTCGTCTTATGTGATTCGCTACGGTGTTATGGTACTTACTATTGACACTGGCTAATGATTTATTGGTGGTTAACATCTTATTTAACTCTGTATGTACAGGGTGCGTCCAAACTAATCGTAGTAGCTCAAAAATGTCAGATTTATTAGATGCCGTTAGCATCAATATATTCTTCATTACTTACCTCCTATGTTTTAATATAACAAATATGTGTTCTTGTTCTTTATAATACGTTTTTGTGGGTGAAATAAGTAGGCTTAATGCCTACTTATTAAACATCATCTCCTACAGCGTTGCTTTGTAATGCTAGTTCCGCATTGCTAACCATTCCGTCTAAAGCCTCTTCGGTTTCCGCAACTAACATGTCTATATCCGTGTTCATTGCCACGAAATTAAGAAGTGCTGAGTTTGCTCTAACTACTTCGCTCATTAGAGAATCAAGAGTAGTTGAAAGACCCTCCATGCTTCCTTCTTTAATCAACATAGAACCTACAAGAGCTTTCTCACCCATGTTAAGACTTCTGCCTTTTGTATCTCCTTCAATATCAACTATAGAATAGTTAGGATATGCTTTCTTTAAAAGTGCTATAACCTCACTCGATACATTTCTTTTAGCTAGTAGCAGATTTAAAGCTACATCTTTAGAAGTACCTTTTTCTTTACCCAATACATCCGCTGTTTTATTATCTATTATGTTCATTTGAACCTCCTTAAAAATAAACGTTTATTATCCAATGACTTGTTCGTCTTTAGAAAAAAGAAAAGTTAGTAACATATTTGTGAGTTCGTACAAGTGACAGTGTAGTATTTTAATTTCAAGGAGGTATGGCCCACGTCTAAATGAAGCCAGTTGCCGAGAAGTTAACATATCTTAACTGGGACTCAATGACTACTTAGTGTAGTAGTTATAAATCTTTATGATTACCTCTATTAAAAGCTCGTAATCGTTTTCATGAATCGCGTAACATGCTGCCGTTAACAACATGAATACACCCGATTCTTTACTAACGTCTACTCGTTTTAAACAGTGGTTTAGCACTAGGCTTAGTATCATTGATTTCATTGTGTATCCCCCTTAAGCGAGACACCATTCACTTGTACATCTTTATAATATATAACTATAATGGCATAACCTTCGGGTTATGTTTATTTACACAAAAAATAAACATCGGCTAACATTTATTTGAAAGTATACAATCGGGTTCTTAGAATAATCGCCTGTGAAAAACGAATAAATAATAAAGGGTTAGGCAATTAATACGAGATTATTCCGTCGGTCGATGGCAATTAAATTTAATTGCTATGTTTAAAACTTCTAACAGAAATTCGAAATCATACATGTATAAAGCGTAAAATGCTACGGCCAAAAGCAGCAAGTTAAACTTTATCTTGTAATCATGAGAATAATCAGAAAGAAGGTCTAAAAATATACATATGATATTATTCATAATGTATCACCTCCGAGTAGAACCCGATTGTATACTTCTATAATATATAACCACATAAACATAACCCGACGGGTTATGTTTACTTTCGTGCAAAAAATAAACATCACGTGACATTTATCTGAAAGTATGTAAGAAGGATATTTAACCGATGTTTTCGGGATTGTATTATGTGAATCAAATTGTACACCACTCCGAATTTTGTATAGTAAAACATCGATTAACCTAAAAAGGTATCATCGTTTTGATGCGTTATGTATATACCTGTTAACTCTAGAATCAGTCCGTAATCGCGGCTAACGGTTGCGTACACTATTAAAATATATACAACGATTGCAGTAACCAGTGGATGCGTTACCGATAATCTGTATATATGTTTCTCTAGAAGTTTAACGATGATAAATGTAAATATTATCATTACTGACATGAGGATACCTCCTTCCGTCCTTCTTACACACTTTTATAATATATAACTATATTAACATAACCTTCGGGTTATGTTATTTTTACCCGTTTTTGGCGACAGATAATTGAATGAAAGTATTGATAACTGGAGGTTAATATAAATGATAGAAAAAATAATACCTGAGACTGGTACCAACTACGATGAACTATTTAGCGACTTATGGTTCCACCAAGAGAAGCATAACTTTGTGGATAAAGCTATGTTTAAGACTAGATGGATGAACGAGGTAATCGATAAAACTAGCGGTGTATTTAGTGCGGAAGAGCTTAGCTTTATATTTGACGCTAACTTTAATGAAGAGAAGCTTACTTTAGGTGACTCGGTTAGAGGTAAGACTTACGATAACGTGCCTAGTATGGAATTCTTATATACGCTTTTTGATAAGTGTCAGATAATGATAGAGAACGGTGTTGTGTTCGATAACCATAGAATAAAGATGCCCCCTTCTACTATAGTATATGAAGACTTAATACCTAGAAGAAAGTCAGTTAAGAAAAGAGCTATCAAAGAGATGACACAAGGCGACCCTTTATTAGGGGCTTCACTTAATAGAGTACAGAACGCCATTAAAGTTATAATGAACTCATATTACGGAGTTTTGACTAATCAATTCAGTAGATTTAATAATGCCGACTTAGGAGGAAGTATTACGTCTTCGGGTAGAAGTACTATAGCGTTGTGTGCGTTATCCACTGAGGCGGCTTTAGGCGGTCGTACATGCAAAGAAGTAGGAGCAGTGATGAACTTTATCAGTATGTTTAAGAAACCCGTTACAGAGGAATTCGAAAGCATTATACACTATAGAAATATTTCGGTGGAAGAATTGATGATTGCTAAAGACTGGGATAACTACTATGGTACCGAAGCAGTTAGAGCCATACTTAATAGATTAGACCAAAAAGAACTTAACAGATTGCATTATAAAAATAATCTACCCGAAATAATGCATATACCGGGGGTACTGAATAAAATATCGGCGACTTACTCCGATATACTTAAACTATATGAAGATAACGTAAGTAGATTCATACATTTCGATACTAAGTACGATTGCGGAACGCATGACTATCATGTAGAAGAAAACATAAGCGAAGCTACACTAAACGAATACTTAGGGTTCTATGTTAGCTTAGACAAGGAAGAGTTTACTAACACTAAATTATCGGAAAGCAATATTGAAAAGTTCGTAGGTCGAACGTTATACATTAGAGTACCAGAGTTCTGCGGTTGTGATGGAATGGTTTGTACTAAGTGTGCGGGTAATACGGAGAAGACTAAGATAAGAGTCATATCTAAAG
>JACCEA011855546.1_pt1 | contig 10594 bp, 11 predicted proteins | sample 7449851 | NCBI WGS metagenome assembly JACCEA01 (sample SAMN15323453, study PRJNA562643) | freshwater metagenome | isolation source: river surface water | place: USA:Blue River Watershed | collected 2017-08-18 | reverse complement strand
TACGGCGAAGATTTGCCAAATCATCCTTCACTGGTACAACAGCATTGGAAGCAATCGGGGCTTCAGAAGTTGACTCGCCCTCTTCTTTCTGACCTTCATCAGATGGGACAGGCTGCTCTTGTTCAAGTTGTTGAGTTTCTTCCTCCATGCCATCAATCTCACGGTAAATCAATATTGAAGGGTTGTTCTCAATGACAATAGGCACGGATGCAGATAATTCATAAAAGAATTCATGATGAAAGGCGTCAAGCAAATCATTCCAATCGATCTTCATTTCAATATAGTCAGCAGGAATATACAATTGAGGAAAGCGTAATGCCAGTTCGATGGCATCCAACGAAAGTAAATTCTTGGAAACAATATTCAAGTGTAAAGTTTGAGCCAGTTCTTTCAAGGTCAAAGCAGATACATCGAAGCGACGACTTCTACCACCAGATGATGCACCAGAAGTGGTTGCAGCGGTGGTGGTAGTACCGCGAGCAGGAGAGGCAGGTCGCAATACTCTCTTAGGGATGCGTTGGTACGAGCTCTCTCCAGTGGCAGTTGTAGGCGCGGAGGCACGTCTTGCGGAGTGGTCTCCCGCAGGAGAAGTGGAGCGAGATCTCTCGCGCTCATAAGAAGGTGAATTGCTCCGATCACGTTTGCGACGAGTAGATCTAGTTGAAGTTACGGCCGTTGAAGACTGCAGTCTACGAACTGCACGAGCATCCATAGCTTGAGATAGTCTCGATGAGACAGCAGAAGAAAACTCCGAGTCACCATATGATGATCTGCTAGGATGACTGGAAAAGGCAGAAGCTGGGGCCTTTGAAGAGAAACCTCCAGAGGAAGCAGTATTTGCAAGAGCAAATACCTTGGACGTCTTGACACCAACAAAAGGAGCAGGGAATGCCAAAGGATCTTCAAATGTTCTCGACCATTTGCTATTCTTGCGATTTGGATTCACTGGCCCGGTCATGGGTGGTAAATCATGAAAGTAATAAGGCTTTGAGGTTCTAGCACTGGGAGCACTTGACTTGGAAAATCTTGATGATCCACCAGTCGATCCACCGTGAAAACCACTACTACCGCTACCCATTCTACCACCACCACTTGGGGACTGCATCTGCTGACCATATGCTCCAGTATTACGAGACCGCATCCCACCACCACTTCCTGTGCTCATCATATCATCATAATCTACGTAACAGAGGAAAAACAGTCAACCACCATACTGGATTTAAACAAAATAATCTCACCATTCTGTGGTTGCTGTTGTTGGAGATTTTGAAAGCGAACATCGTTTGGTAAAAATGATGCACCTGATCCGCCACCATTTCCTTGGTTTTGCTGTTGCTGTAGCATTCGGAGTGTGGTCCCTACGGCATTCATCGGGTTTTGCATGGCCATTTGCGAACCGCCACCGCGGCCACCACCTGCAGCTCCATACATGGAATCCAAACCTGGAGAGGTTGGATCATATATGGAATTACCAGCATTATTTTGTTGCGCTTGAAGCAGTGATTGCAAATTTCTGGAAGGTAACACTAATAAGGGATGACAAAAGATTACGATAATTAATGACACAGCCGTTCACACTTTAACTCACCCTGACCTTGCAAAGATCCCATGCCCATTGACTGCTGATTCTGCATATTTCCAAATGACTGATTGTTGGAAAATGAATTCTAAATAAGGAATGATTAGAAATTGAAGTTCTAATTTTGTAACCATAACAAACCTGCATTTGATTCTGATTCATATTGTTTCTTAGGGCCTGCAAATTCGATTGCTGCTGTTGAGCTTGATTGTTGGAAACCATGTTGGATGGTCCAGAGTTTTGAGAGAAAAATTGATCCCATTCGTTCGCATCGTTGTTATTGTTGTTCGCGTTGGTAACTCCCATGTTACCTTTGGCCATAGCATTAAAGTTACCACCTTGGTTCATGTTATTCATGGCATTGCCGCTATTTGCAGAGGCAAGCATTGACGATAAATTGCTCAAACGAGCCATAGCAACCATATTTGGGTTTATCCCGCCACCAGTAGCTCCTTGTTGTTGTGCTTGCTGCTGCAGACCAAGCAAGCGATTTCCTTGCATTTGTTGCTGTGGCATTCCTGATGTTTGCATCTGCGCAAATTGACTTTTCTGTTGAAGCAATTGTTGCTGTTGCTGCAATCCTAAAGTTTGATTGCCCATCGACTGGTTGCCCATTCCTTGCGACAACAAACTTGCTGTCCCTCCAGCAACGAATCCTCCGGCACCCTGACAAAGATACCAAGAAAATAACCCACTGAAAAATACAAATTTGATGAAAGTTTTTACCTGAGTCACTTGATTTAAAAGAGAACTCACCATCAATCTTTGCTGCTGCTGTTGTTGAGTGGGAGCTTGTTGTTGGAAATTATTTCCTTGCTGAAAAGTGTTTCCACCGCCACCGACAACCCTTTGGGGTTGTGATTGTTGCTGTTGGAAGTTTCGTTGGTTGTTCATTTCACCTTCTCAATTCAAAATTCTTGCTTGTGAATCCAGACAAGAAGATATCCTCCCAGCAAACCAAAACCCCACGTAAAATAACTAAATACATGCGGTACTGTAGAAGGGCTGGCGGAGCAGAAGTTTTGCGGCCGACAATTGGAATTGGAATCCTTCTTTCGCAAGATCCTAAATTTAGAAATTTGAGTATTTAGAACGTAATCTTCATCTCAAAGTAAAGTATGCTAGAAGTATTATTTAGGCCTATCAAGAGGAAGTAGATATTCCCAATGCACAAGTATTATATGCGGTGTAAGATCATTTTGTAGAACAAATTTTCAATATTACTTAGGTAGAATGAATCCAAGTCAAGTCAATTCTACAACTTCTCCTACTGTAACTGGCAACTCCGTTTATTATAAATTACAATTCAAACTTGATATGACAGAATTGTTGGTTTTTCATATGGTACCATATGATGACAAGGAACTCCATCCCTATCCTACTAGTTAGTTACAAGAAGTGACAAATACAGCAATATTGTACATTTTCACAACAAGAGAACCCACATGGATGACAGCATCAAAACTTCAACTCATGACTGGTTACTTATAACTGATCCCACCCATAAATTCCCGTGCATCAGGTACTTGACCATTAAATTCGGCGCCGGAGAAATCAAAGGACGGATGCTGTGATAAAAGAGATTTAGTTCATATAGGACCTACGATGTTGATGAAAAATTCCACTTACTTCTTCCTGAAACCGTTCCAGCATCATCTTTTTCTTTATTTCCTCTTTTGTGGCAGGATCAACAACTTGCCCTTGTCTACCAATCAGAGCGCAGTCCCACGTTTCGGCTTTATTCATCTTTTGGAGGTTGATTATCAATTCACCATCATCCATCATCCACATTGATTCACTTGTTTTCACTGGACCCCAAGTGTCTTCGTCGATATATGATGGTGTATTTTTGATTCCAATCTTTAAATGGCGATGAGATATTTCAATATCCAACATCCTTTTGTTTACACCTGGAGGAGGAGTAATGTATATTAGCACCTCGTTGAGATTTTGTTCCCATTCATAAATCGTTCGACCCTCATATACGTATTTCAATCTACCTTCCTTGCCTTTTGGTGTCATTTTCGTCACAGGTGGTTGAGATAAGTCTGAATGATGTTGAGCAGTGGAAGCAGGGCCAGCACTGGATGAAGGGATCATTGTTGATGATGGCGAAGGGTGTGGGATTGAGTTATACTCTTCATCATCACTATCCACAATATTATCGAATTTCTTGTAGTCGACCATATTTCCTGTCAGCAATTCACTCAGACAATACCAGATGAATAATTTTGGTCAAAAGCAAAGCAGGCAAGTAATTCCAAATTGATTATTAAATTCACAGTGAAACACAAAAAGTAAAAACATCGAGAACAATGCACCCCGGGGCGGAATCAATCATGCAGAAGGAAGCATAACGCGCGACGTTATCAACTTTTTCAATAATAAGACAGTTTCGGCAGAAATAAATACGGTTGTCTTTGAACTAGTAGATGCACCCTTCCTGCGAGCATGCTTGGCAGGAATTGAAATACAATGGTCATTGATCAATTATTTTTTGAATTAAATCAAAACCAGTCAGTTTGAGAATGCATTATTTTTTGTGCACTGCCGCTGCTGCTGCCTCTGGCGTCTCTGGGCTCTGCTCTCCGCGCCGCCATAATTGGGCATTGTATTTGGTATTGTATACAAGCTTGTACAATAATTGTAATAATTGAAACCTTGCTTGATCAGTCGATCAGAGTCAGACTTAGTGTGGAGATTTCAAATGACACACAATTTCAGTGTGTCGGATATCAGCAAAGTTGCAAACGCACATTTGGAAGAAATATTTTCGAACCTTGAGACACTATGCATTTGTTTTCCAGCTCGTTTGTCCGGCTCTGATACCTTGGAGCATGCATTAGACTATCTCTACCAATATGGCCAGCAATGCATTCCCTGTGAATCTTGCATATCAGAAGTCGTTGAAAATGTCCCCAGGTGGGCAAGATCTTCATCATCTAGGGGCCAAAGCCAAGGACCCATGGAAGAATGTATTATTTCCATTGAGGTTGAAGAAGGACAGTGGCCGATACCATTTCCATTGAAGCGTCATATTCGATTGATGGCAAATGGTTTATCGATTGGAACCAATGAAAATGGTTTGCAGGGATATTTAGTTGTGGTCAAGGACTTTGAAGAGCTCGCTAGACTTGGAGAGCAAGGCGAAATTTCTGACAAGATTGTTTTGTATGATTTTCAAACATTTACTGGTTATGGAGACGTGGCAAAGTTGCGGTTTAGTGGAGCCTTAGAAGCGGCAAAGTTTGGCGCAAAGGCCGCTTTGGTTCGCACATTAACGCCAAATTCATCATGCTCTGGTCCTCACACTGGAACTCAAGCTGCGAATGTTCCCATCCCTTCTGCGTGTGTCGCGATCGAGGATGTTGAATTATTATCACGTCTCATTAAGAAAGGCTATAAAATTCATGTTGATCGGTTGTATTTACCCTGTTTGCAATTAACCTCCAGACAATCGCGTAACCTCATTTTTGAGATTCGCGGTGCAGAAAAACCTGAAGAGATTGTAATTATCGGCGGCCACACTGATTCATGGGATTGTCAACATACATCTTGCCAAGGTGCCCATGATGATGGTCAAGGTGTTGTAATTTCCTTGGAAATTATACGGTTGCTTCATAAGTACAACTTGAAACCTAGACGAACCATTCGCGCTGTCTTATTTGTAGATGAAGAAGTAGGACAAACTGGAGCGAATGCATATCAACTGGCGCATGCCCATGAAGCTGAGAATGTTATTGCTGCAATTGAAACTGATCTTGGGGTCGGAAGAGTTTGCGGCTTTGGATTTACAGGAACATCCGAAGCGAGAGATATCTTGAAAGATCTATTTAAACCTTTGGAGCATTTGGGAGTGCCGATTGATATCAAAGAAGCATGGACAGGAAAGGGAGTTGATATATCTCCAATGATCGAAATAGATCATGTCCCTGGATTATTGTTACGACATGACGATACTTGGTGGAATGAAGAATACTTCCATATGCATCATTCGGCATCCGATACCATTGATCATGTAGATAAATCGTTATTATGTCAAAACTTTGCCGTTTTATTGGGTGCTGTGTGGATTTTGGGAAATTCAGATATAAAGCTACCAAGAAATACGTGATCGTCAATGTTGGCATTTAACACAGTAGATTGGGAATATCTACTTCCTCTTGATATTATTGATGGAAGTCAGATAGTTGGAGTAGCTAGTACTCCGTTAATTTTTCTTGATTGACGTATTACATATTAATATATACCATTATGATTAATTTTAATGATGTATGTGCAGCCAAATATACCGTCGCGTTGCTTTGCTTTTTTTGCTCTTCTCTGACAGAATTATTTCATTCTTCGCGATTCAGAGTGTTGCGCCTTAAAAAGAATGAGTGACAGCGAAGATGATTTCGCCAGTAGTGGCCATAGTAGCAGTGATGATGAGGATGATAATGGCAACAATGCTCCAATCATGTCTATCTTCGCCTCCTATTATGGAATCGAAGATCCTACTGTTGTCCCTGATCAACAATCTGACAAGGATTCGATAGATGAAGTAAACTTCAATGCAGACAAGTATGTTAGAGTAAGTTTAACGTCTGCCTTGATCGTGGTCGGTTGATTTCATAATTTTCTGCTCTCTCTCTCTCTCTCTCTCTCTCTCTCTCTCTCTACATAGCATTTATTGTTGAATGAACCCATTGAAGCACTTGTAACAAAGGATGCTGAATTAGTTCATGAGATTCGTGTAAGTTTTGCTAATCATCAGTACATATTTTACTTTTGTTATTGCGATTGTCATCTTGCAGACTCTTGATGGTGAAATGCAAAAGCTAGTCTATGACAACTACAACAAATTTATCAATGCTACTGAAACAATCAAGGAAATGAAAAATGGTGTGTTTCGTATGGACCAAGATATGGATGCTGTGAAGTGAGTTAAAAAAAGAAAAAATCATAAATTATTTATTGGTATTAATCACTCATCAGGCAAAATCTTGACAAGATCACAGTAAGCTCCAAGGAACTCGATGGTGTTCTCGATGATAAACGCGGAAAGGTGAGAAAGCTAGAGTTTAACTCCGTTATGACTGAAGCAGTAATTGTGGTTTAGGTTGATAAATTGGTTCGAGTCAAACGTCTGCTAGAAAGATTGGAATTTCTCAGCGAATTGCCTGAGCGTTTGTCCAAGATGATTGATCAAAAGATGTACAAAGAAGCTGTTCAACTGTACAATAAAACAATTTCTGTTTTGACAAGGCATTCTCATGTTCTTTCATTCAAGAATATTAAGGTGGGTGATGTTATTCTCTTTTATTATAATTACTCTCAACCGTGAATCCCCTGTTATAGGAACGCACTGAACTCATGATGGCAGATTTGACGGAGAAAGTTATTGATTTGTTGGAAGATCCAAGTTTAGAAGCTGTCAAGGTAATTATAAGAAATAGAATGTTTAGATATATAAACCTCATGTTCATATTGTTGTATAGTTGACCCAATATGTTGGTGTACTTCATTTAATGAAAGCACCTCGTCATAAGGTGATGACCAAACTATTGGCTGCTCATCAACATCGTTCTATTCGTATGATTTCTGAGTTTAATGAGAAATGCCACAAATCAGCAACATCTAAATCAAAGGGCGACTCATCTACGATGTTGTCTGTGGAGAGTTTGCAAGATTTGGCAACTGCAAGACAATTCCATCAAAATGTATTGGTGGGATTGATTGAAGCATGTAAAGGTATTTTTGAACTCTATGATCCGAATCAATCCAATCGCGGTGGTGGAGCTACCCCTGGTCGCGATGTCCATGAAGCTGAAGCGGTATCACCTAAGGATATTGCACAAGCATATGAACTCTTGCGTCAAATGATAGCAGCGGTTATGAAAGACTATACAAAGGCGTTCTCCACGGCATTTCATTTATTTTTTGAAGGATTTCAAACATATTTTAATCGTGATCCAATGGATTTCTCAACATTATTAGAAACAAAAGATTTGGAAATATTAGAAGAATTAAAGAAACAAATTGTTTCGGTTGCAAAAGATGCTGTATTTGCTGCTGTATCAACCGCTGGTAATGATGCATCTTCTTCCTCTTCGTCATCTTCTTCTTCAACATCCGAATTCCATGCTACTAATCTATTGGAACTCTATGAAGAACGTACATCATGGTTAATGTTAGCACGTCAAGCTATCTTGGATGTAATCTATTTAGATTCAACCTTAAAGGATACTGCTATTCGTCAATTGGGTATTTCATTCAAAGATTCAACTTCATCGACTACTGCGATTAAAGTAAATGTTACGGTCCCAAATCATGGTAATGTCTTTAGTGATGCAATTTTACAAGAAGTTCATAAAAATAATACAGCAATGCGTAAAGTCTTTGTGAATCATTTAGTACAACATGTTGAAAGTTATTGGTTACCAAAGATTGCATTATTAACACATGGTAAAGATCGTTTGACATATTTCTTACATCATCCTGATGCAACAAAAGCTACTGACAAATCACAACAACAAGATTCACAATATTCATCGTCACATTCTTCTCATGGTGGTGCGATAATGTCAACACCAGTAGTGATGAATGGTCGTAGTATTCTTCAACAACATTGTACTTTAATGAATACATTCTTTGATATTATGAAAAGTCAATGTTTAGAAACATTTCATGAATGTTTACGTTTTTATAAACCTGTATTGGATATTTATGAAGCTATTGGACGTGAACGTTCAATGTTTTTATTACTTTGTGCAGAATTGACATCTGCATTTGTGACTGATTTCTTACAAGCAGTAACATTGACATCTTCTTGTCAAATGAAAATCAATTATTCAACACAAGATGGTAATGTATCTGGTCATCGTAAATCATCTTCTCGTGGATCATCTCATCATAATAAAAGTTTTGATGATGATGACGAAAGTCTTGATCCTTGTGTTGATGAGATTTTTGATTCTGAAGCATATGAGAAGATTGACCCATCGAAATCTGGCAAGGTATCGGATACTTTAAGTAAGCTACTCTATTACTATTTGTATTGTATCATATATTGATTTGTATGTTTTTAGAAAATTCCAAACTCTTTTCGCATTTACATGTACAAAATGCTGTTCATTTGGTCTACGCAGCTATTTTGCGCCAATTTTCATCTATATTTGAAACTTTAATCAATGATGATTTATCGCAGAATGGATTTCCTACTTTAGAAGAAGCTGGTCAAAAGGTAACCGTTGAAAGCCGCTCTTTATAGTAGTTATGGGATCTTACACCTTTTCCACTTTCAACAGGAGATTTGCATCGATGCAATGACTAGCACTGGTCGATTACTTGGAACTTCGTTTTTGGAAGATAATAGCCATTTTGCTACTGAACTATCTATGGAGATTCATAATCAAATCTATTTGGATAGTACAACATCAAATAGTTCTGGAAGTACTTCGAATGTTACCATTCATTTGAGTCGCAGTTCATTGAAATTCGCTACATTTCTCGACCAATTCTTGCAAATTTGTTGCTTGTTCTTAAATGAACAACCACCATCACCACCAACAGGTCGTGATAATGGGAGACGTGCATCAACAATTCGTCAATCATCTGCGAACCACTTGAGTAATCATTTACAAATGGATATTGATCGATTATTTGCCGCGAAGATCCGTGTTTTTGACGAAGTTCCATCAGACTTTTCAACAGAATTCTTAACGAATACTGTGCTCAAGGTAAGTTCACGCTCTCCATGCGGAATTGTGGAAATTGTTCTTTATTTGTTTTGCGTTATCATAGGCTTCCGTTAAAGGGACACAGGAAACTATTCGTACTATGACATTTCCATATACGGCATACTTGCAAGTTCAAGCTAATAGTGCTTTCCTGAAACAAGTTGCAGCTTGTTTAGTGAGAGATACTCAAGCGGTTGATGATCTCTTGGACCAATTGCTAACAACAAATTTCAGTCGTTATCTTGGTGCTAATGATATTGCCAGTGCATCAGATCATGCCGAAATTGCTGCTGTCAACAAAGCGATCAGTGAGGCTTTCAACTCTGTTGCGGAAGAAGTTTTGCTAGTGATGAAAGTTGGACGTTAATGGGATTGATTAATGCTCGATTTGCCGATGATTTTTTAAACTTATGATGTGTATGATTAATTAAGTATTTTTTCTCCACCAGAATTGCTTTCCACATACTGTATGCTCCTGCATTCCTCCTAGGTTTCTCTAAACACCTAGACATCTAAACTATACTCTCAACAGTTCTTTTTTTCGTCACAAGCAAAATCATATTTTTTTATCGCCCCAATTCTTCGACAGATAACAATTTCTACTAGTAAAAATGGTGAGTTCTGATTGTTGGTGTCTATTCTTGCATGTACTCAATTTTGTTATTTGCAGGCTGACGGATTCCACCCAGACAAGTCGCGCGTAGGTGCTGGTGCTTTGGCTGATTTCATCCGTGCTCCAATCTCTGGAAAGTTGGAAGAAGTTCCAGGCGTTGGTCCAGCTACTATCAAGATCTTGAATGAAAATGGTATTTCTACTACTTTTCAATTGATTGGCCAATATTTGAGCTTAAAGGAATCCGATGTCCAACCCATCGAACATGCTGATCGCTTCTACTATTGGTTGAAGAGTTTGAAGACACCATCTGGATTCCGTGCTGGTATTGTCCACTCTGTTGCAGAGAAGATGAATGTCACCTTTCCAGGAATCTATGATTCTTCTGCATATGGATCTGCTGTTGGTCAAGATGAGGATGCTTAAATCAATAATTCACTTTTTTTTGCGTTGTTGCTTTAACCAGTTCTTATCCAGGAAGTGGTTTGAGTTTTGTTCATAGTTTGTAGCTAAAAACAGTTACTATTGTTGTCTATAGTGTAACATTCTTTTAAACTCGTATGAATTTACGTGGAAAATAAGATAAAGTTTATGACATTAAATCACTCGGTTAGCGATGCTAACAACTCTTTCAGTTTGCTTTGCTCCTCTTTTTGTATTTCGGTCAAAGGAGGGTAGGCT
>JACCEA011827037.1_pt1 | contig 10594 bp, 5 predicted proteins | sample 7449851 | NCBI WGS metagenome assembly JACCEA01 (sample SAMN15323453, study PRJNA562643) | freshwater metagenome | isolation source: river surface water | place: USA:Blue River Watershed | collected 2017-08-18 | reverse complement strand
TGATTACATCGAAGCGTTTTACAATCGGACCCGGCGTCACAGTCATCTCGGTGACGTCAGCCCCGAAGCCTTTGAACGGGCCTCAGCGTGAGGCTGGTGACTGTCTCAATATCGGGGGTAGTCCACCAGAAGCCCCAGCGGCCATGCCGCGCAACCGTTTCATTGAGCGCACTGACCACCGGTGCACCACGCTCAATCCGAATGAGTGACTTTCGATGGAGCGCCGCCCGCGGCAGGCCCGCAATCTGGCAGGCCTTGGCCTTCGACAGTCGACGCTCCTGCACCATCGCCTCGACTGCCGTGAGCTTCGCCGACAGCACCAGAGCTTTCGGGAGAGGACATCCTTGATGGCCGTATTCTCCAGCGCCAGCTCGGCATACATGCGCTTGAGGCGGGCATTCTCCGCTTCGAGTTCCTTGACCCGCTTAAGCTCTGGCAGTGACATGCCGGCGTATTTGCTCTTCCACTGGTAGTACGTCGCGTTGCTGATGCCGTGCTTGCGGCAAACTTCAGTAACTGGGATGCCTGATCCGCCTTACGTCAAGATCGCCAGAATCTGGCTCTCCGTAGATCGTGATTTCTTCACTGCTTGAACTCCCTGACTGCTTGAACTCCCTGACTGCCGGAAGTCTCTATTTTTACCTTGTTTCAAGTTTGGGGAAGTCTACGGACCGACGCTGGCGTCTTCGAGTGCTTCTGGCACGATGGCCTGCTGGCGTGCGAAGCACTCGAAAAGATCGCCTGGGGTTGGCTGGCGCTGGATGGCGCAATGACCAAGGACCCGTTTGGCGGGGAAAAATCGGCCCCAACCCTACCGATCACGGCAAAGGGGCATCAAGCGCAGCCTGCTCACTGATGGCCACGGCCTGCCACTGTCGGTGGTGATTGCTCGCGCTCACCGAAACGACAGCATGCTACTCGAGGAGACCTTGGCGCGCATCGTCATTGATCGACCAACGAGTTCTTCGCGCTCTTGACTGTGCCTGGACTTGGGCTATGCAGGGCGACGGATTTGTGAGCATGTCTGGCAGATCGGCACGGCGTCGTGGATCCGCGGGCTTCGTTACGAGCATAAGGCGAAGTGTCAAGGAGCGCGGGCGCGACGCTGGGTGGTCGAATGGTCGCATAGTTGGCTCAATCGCTATCGACGCTTGCTGATCCGCTGGGAAGAGCGCGCCGACACGTATCTCGCGATGCTGCACTTTGCGTGTGCTCTGATCGTCTGGCATTGCGCCCTATCGGGATAGGCTCTAAGCAGCGGCCTAGGACCTCGAAGGCGAGCATGTTCAAAGCACGAAATCCTCCTGTACGAGCTTGACTACGCCAACAAGACCGACCTCGAAATCAGCCCTCGCATCACCGGTAACATCGGCGTACATCACGACATCCGACGTGGCCTGATTGCCATCAACATCCTTAGCCTGGTACCACAGTGCATTCGCTTTCGCCACCTGGCCATTAAAGACAAACGATTGATTGTCGAGAAGCTTGCTATTGGCATCAATACGGCTCACATCAATCATGTCAGTACCGCTGGCAAAATCATACAATTTATCTCGTGTAGTACCGGTCACGGAATCTGAAATCGCACCGAATATAAAGTAATCTCCGTCTGTGTCCGAACCTCCGTAGAGAGTGTCGCTGCCCGCACCACCCACCAGCGCATCATTGCCGTCACCACCCAACACCGTGTCGTTACCGCCGTCGCCTTGCAGCAAATCGTTGCCCTTGCCGCCCGAAAGCTGCTCGCCTGACGCCGTCCCCGCCACCCAGTCATCGCTCGCATCTGCCCCGGACAAGCCCGACGCCAGCTTCATATTCCATGTCCACAGATCCCACGGATCCATGCTCTTCAGTGCCACCTGCTCGATCACCCCGCTCGTCACCGTCGATACCTCGCCGGCCGTATTCCTGATCTTCAGTACCCCGCCTTCGCGGTACAGGTCAAAGCCACCACCCGGAGAAAAACGCAGCTCCAACGTATCGGTGCCTGAGGTATCACTGATACTCTCAGCACCCCACCCATTGCCCTGACCAACACCGGTCCATAAAACATACACATCGTTACCAGCGCCGCCACTTAGTGTGTCGTTGCCATAATCTCCACTCAGAGTGTCATTACCCGCGGTGCCGATGAGATTGTCATCGCCACTCGTGCCGTTCACGATTGCCATCGAAAGCTCCCAGCCTGAGATTTTTGCTGTATTAAGTAAATGCTCAAAGCCCTGTTTGGGCTAATTTGGTTTTAATAATCCACTATCGTTCATATTCTCAATCGCTTCACCCAATTGATCCTAGATGCGCAGCTTCGACTTAGCGACCATCCACGCTCGGCAAAAGCACGCGAGCGCGTTTTCTCCAGCGAGATTGGGTGCAGTTACTGCTACCCGTGATTAGCTACCACTCCAGTCAAAAGGTGCAGGAATCGCGGCCTAAGCTCATGGCGGAAGCGCCGGCTGAAGAAATGCTTAAAGCAAGTCACAACACAAAATCCGTCTGCACCAGCTTGACCACGCCAACCAGCCCGACTTCGAAGTCCGCCTTCCCGTCGCCATTCACGTCGGCGTAAACGATCAAGTCATCGGCTTGCTTGTCGCCATCGACGTCTGCTTGCCCGTACCACAGCGCATTGGCCTTCGCTGTCGTCCCGCTGAACTGAAATGCCTGATCGCCGGCAAGCTTGCTGTTGGCATCGATACCGCTGACGCTGATCTTGTCCTGCTGGCTGACGAACTGGCTGATCCGGTCGCGTTCCGCTGCCGTTGATTCGACCACCGCCCGATACAGCAACCAGTCCACCGCCTTGTCGGCACCTAATGACACCTGGTCTGCGCCCAAGCCACCGGTCAGCTCATTGCCCACCGCGCTGCCGATAATGATGTCATCGCCTTCACTGCCGATGACATCCTCGATCGAGGCCAGCGTATCGATGCCGTCGCCACTACTGCGCCCCGAGGTCAGGTTCACCGTTACCTCACCAGCCGCATCGCTGTAGTTGACCAGATCGTCACCACTGCCCCCGTTGAGACTGTCATTGCCCAGTCCGCCAATCAGGATATCGGCGCCGTCGCCGCCGACCAGCGTATCTTTGCCGGCCCCGCCATCGAGCATATCGCTGCCATTGCCCCCATCGAGCGAGTTGGCGCTGCCGTTACCGGTCAGATCATTGTTCAGACTGTTTCCGGTTAGGCTTGCCGCGCCGCTGCCGTCTCTCAATTCGGCGTTCTCGACATTGGCGGCCAGCTTGTAAGTGATCGTTGCCATCACGATGACCGTGTCCTCATCGGTGAGGCCCCCCTGGTCGTCAATCACGTCCCTGGCGTTATCGACGAAGTAGGTATCGTTGCCAGCGCCGCCGATCATCGTGTCCGCGCCGGTGCCGCCATCGAGGTAGTCGTTGCCGGTACCGCCTTCGAGCAGATCCGCACCGGCCTCACCATAGAGCTCATCGTCATCACTGCCTCCATAGAGCTTGTCATCGTCATAGCCGCCGTAGAGCCAGTCGTTGCCATCTTCGCCGTATAGCAGATCATCGTCATCTCCGCCGTACAGGCGGTCATTGCCGCGACCACCGCTCAGGTCATCCATATTACCCATGCCATAGAGGCGGTCATCACCATTGCCGCCGACTAGGTAGTCGATACCGGATGAGCCTTCTTTCAAAATCGGCTTGTCCTTGCCATCATCTTTATTGGTCAGGGCAATCGGGCTGACTGTGACTCGCTTGTAGGTCAGTTCATTGGTATCGATCGAGGCGGTGAGGTTGTAAGACACATCGCCGTCATTGGCATCGTCATCGACGCCCGTGACGGTCAGGGTCTGGCCAATATTCCAGTTGGCCTTAGTAAAGGTCAGGCTAGTAGCTGATAGCTTCGCTTCGGTGGCATCAGAGACGGCAAATCTGACCGTCACCGCCTCTTTGACCGGAGCGGCATTGAGCCTGACAGAGAACACTGCAGTGTCACCATTCTCGCCGGTGGTCTTGTCGGTGCCACTGACGGTCACTCCCGGATTCCTGGTGGCAGCCGTCGGCGTGACCGCCGAACTGCTGACCGATTCGGCAAAGCCGCCGCCGTCGGTATATGACACCCGTACCCGGATTGCCTTTCCCACATCGGTCGCCGTGAGCAGGTACGTCGATGAGGTCGCGCCCGTGATGGCAGCGCCATCGCGCAGCCATTGCACTTGGGCCGGCGCTGTGGCTTCGCCATCGGGATCCTTCAGCGTACTGACGGCTGTGAGCTTGCTACCCTCGGTGGCAGTGCCGCTGATGGTAACGGCTCCGGTTGGATCTTCATCGACGTTGCTCAGTTTTACCGCCACAGTTGCCTTGGACGACAATGAGCCGTCCGACGCTTGAACACTGAGGCTGAAGGTCTTGATGAGTTCGTAGTTCAGGTCGCCGCTGTCGTTGACGGTGATTGCTGCCGTAGATGCGTTGATCTTGAAAGCCGCCTTGCCGTCGCCGTCCACATCGGTGTTGCCGCCAACGATCCTGTAGGTAATCGAATTACCTTCAGGGTCGCCGCCAATCACGCCGGTACCAGCGGGCTGGTCTTCGCCGAGATTTTCGGCAATGGTTCCTGCGCTGGTTCTTAGCGTGGGCGCTTCGTTGACATTAGTGAGGTTGATCGTTGCAGTTGCGGTGGAGGAAAGCGAGCCATCGGAAGCTCCCACGGTCAGATTAAACGACTTAATCTTTTCAAAATCCAAATCACCCACATCATTTACGGTGATTGCGCCAGTAAAGGCGTTGATCTTGAAGGCGGCGCTTCCATCTCCGTCTACATCCGTATTGCCTCCTGTGATGCTGTAGCTGAGCGTATCGCTGTCAGGATCGGAACTGCTTAAAGAACCTACAGAGGCATTGGCCGACATATTCTCGGCAAGAGAAAAGGCCTTTCCGGCGAGCGTTGGCGCTTCGTTGATGTTAGTGAGCTTTACCGTCGAAATGGTCGTGGACGACGACGCACCATCGGAAGCTTTCACTGTCAGATCGAAGGAATTGGTTTTCCCAAAATCCAAGTCGCTAGCATCATTGACAGTGATCGCGCCATTAGAGGAGTTGATCGCAAAGGCTAAATTTCCATCGCCATCTACATCTAGGTTGCCATCCGTGATGCTGTAGCTGACCGTATCACCTTCAGGATCTTTTGCGCTTAATCCACCTACCCAACTACCGCCTTTAGTAAACTCGCTAATTGCCGTAACTGTTCCCCCATCTTTAAAAGCGAATGATATCGTTTGACTACTTAAGTTATTGCCCTGTCGAACCTGGTTAAGTTCGTTCTGGCCCAAACCTTTGGAAAATATCTTAACGTTATTGATGCTTCCATTCCAGTATTCACCGTCGAGTTCAATATTTTCAAACTGTTTTCCAATGGCAAATGTATCGAGAGGATCTGGATTTCGAAAACTATCAGTCTCCGCGAGCAACTCTCCATCCAGATAAAAATAGGCACGATTCCCGACTTTCGATAGCTGATAGGAATGCCAACTATCATCAGCCGGCTTTTCCACATTTGTAACCTGCCACGAATCCCCCAGACGCAGCTGGTTATCCAAGAATCCGATATAAAACCCATTGGTTCCGGATTTGCCTTGGCTTACGATTTCATAGTATCGCTGATCGATTTCATCAAGCTTCGCGTCAACTGATATTGAAAAATCACCACTCATGGGAATTAAAGCATCAGTTGTAGAGATGAACTGCTTTTGTAAAGCATCTAACGTCAATCCCTGAGCAGTAGAAGTCATTAAGAACTTCGGTGACTCGTTGACATCGGTCAGATTTATCGTCGCCGTAGCCGTGGAGGAAAGTGAACCGTCAGACGCTTGTACCGTAAGATTAAATGTCTTGACGCCTTCAAAGTCAAAGTCACCCGTATCGTTGACAGTGATGGCGCCAGTAGAAGCGTTAATGGCAACGGCTGTTTTGCCGTCGCCATCAATGTCAGTATTGCCGCCGGTGATGCTGTAGGTGATCGTGTCACCATCAGTATCTGTTGCGGTAAGCGATCCCACAGATGTAGAAGTAGCGGCATTTTCGGACACCGAAAAAGTTTTACCGCTGATGTTTGGTGCTTGATTTTTTGTGATCTTTACCACTACGCCGTGAGTAACGTCTACGCCACTATCAGGATAAATTGGCGTCGAAGCGTTTGAGTCAACGTGATATCGACCGTAATAATGTGTCTGACTTGAAAAATATCCGGTGTTAAACCAACCGCTAGGCACATAACCAGTTGATGAACTTGCGCTGAAAATACTGATCAACTCGGCGTTCGTTGCAAGGGTAACTTTATTACTGCTGATTGTTGTTTCATACGCACCAGAGCCCCCGAATATTTGATCAAGTTCCCTCGATATCAACCAGTCTTTTGAAGAGGCTTGACCATCTCCATTTCTGTCAAGAAAGTAGTAGGTTGCTCCACCTACCGAATAGGGATTTATAAAATTTAATTTTATAGTTGTCCAATCAACCCCCGCGTTTTTTGACGCGGTATTAGTTGGTGTCAGCCCTGCTATGGAGCCTAAATTGATTGAATTAGATGTGCTCATATTCCCTACCCATTACGATAGAAAGTCTGGGAGCACTGGCTGGTATTTCCGAGTGCAACAGTGATCTCGCCCCCAGACCACAAAATCCGGAATTTTTGCGTTTACCCAGAAAGCTTGACTTGCTCTGCTGCCCGGTGTCTCAAGTTTTGTCTCACTGACGTAGCGCCGCCATCGCTTGGTGTGATCATCAAACACAGAATCTGGACGCACGAACTTGAACATCGACGCCAGCGCTACCGCGGATTTCAAAGTGGAGTCCGGTGCAAATCCCTACAGGGCCGGCCAAATTCTCTGTACCTCCAGTGAGGCGCATCCGCGTAAAGCTCATCGCATTGCGTCGGGGCGCAAGGTTATGAAATCTACAACATATATTTATTGTTACTAATTCATTGCCAAGCAATCGTTGGATGCTATCAGATTCGTACAGTAATCCGCCCGGAATTGAGCGCGTCTAGAAGTAGAGTCACCCGGCCATGGCCAACCGCCACAGAGCCTGCTCGATAAAGCACCCTTTAACGATGTCGGCAGCCCAAAGTGATGATGACCTGCTCCCCTGCAATAGTCCCTTATCAATATGGAGTCTGCTTCAAAGGGAGGCAGACATGAAGACGCGGTTCACGGAAGCGCAAATCATTGGGGTACTGACGGAAGCTGAGGCGGGCGGAAAGATTTCCGATCTATGCCGCAAGCGAGGCATCAGCGATGCGACTTACTACAACTGGAAGGCGAAGTTCGGCGGCATGACCGTCTCCGATGCCCAGCGCCTGCAGGCATTGGAGGCCGAGAACTTCAAGCTCAAACGCTTGCTGGCCGATTCACTGCTGGATAATGCGGCCTTGAAGGATGTCGTTGGCCGAAAGTGGTAAGCCCACAGGCCAAGCGTGCGGCAGTGACGCATCTGATGGCGACTCGGCAGATGGGGATTACGCGTGCTTGTGGGCTGATAGGCATTTCAAGGTCGTTATATCGGTATGAATCGAGACGGCCGGACGACGGACCAGTTAAGGATCGGCTGACCGAACTGGCAGCGCAAAGGTGACGCTATGGCTATCGACGTCTGCACGTACTGCTGTTGCGTGAAGGTTGGCTGCTGAACTGGAAGCGGACTTATCGGATTTATCGCGAGGCCGGATTGACAGTGCGGCGCCGCAAGCGCAAGCGGATTGCCGGCATTGAACGGCAGGAAAAGGGGATGGCGACCGGGCCGAACCAAAGGTGGTCGATGGATTGCTCGCGCTGCGGTTTATCGAGCCGGGCAAACCACAACAGAATGCATATATCGAAAGCTTCAATTGCAAGTTCAGGGATGAATGTCTGAACGAGCATTGGTTCTTATCGATGCGCCATGCGCAGGCCATCATTGCTGACTGGCGGCTGGAATACAACGAAGCGCGGCCGCACAGCGCGCTCGGTTACCAGACGCCGAAGGAATTTGTCGAACGATTTTTAACCGCAGACTCCAATTTGGTCTCGGACTAGATTGGGGAGCAGGTCACATTGCCTCAAGTCTTGTAAATTATCTGCGCCCAGCACCAAAATTGATCTCTTTCCTTCCCGAACCGCTATACGGACCGGTTAAAAATTGACAATAAATGAAAGGCAGACAGCTAGAGACCCAGTTTTGAAAGGCGGTATTAATGACAAGGGCGAATGTTGGGGTTTTTGTTGGGATGAAATAAAAAAAGCGCCAAAAGGCGCGTTTTTTGTAACTTCATGGCGGAGGCTGTGAGATTCGAACTCACGGATGGGTCACCCCATCGGCAGTTTTCAAGACTGCTGGTTTAAACCGCTCACCCAAGCCTCCGGCGCTGCGTTGAGTAGCAATTATACCGGCAGCGCACTACTTTGCACCCTGCCACAAACTCAATCGTCCGGCAGAAAAAGGGTTTGCAGATCATTCAGGAAGCGCTGCCCCAGTTCGGTCGGCCAGATGCGCTGGTGATCAGCCCGTAGCAGACCCTTCGCTTCAGCGGCCTGCAAGCCGGCGTCGATCGCCTGCATCGACAAGCCGGTACGCTCACTGAACAGCCGCGAATCGAAACCTTCGGTCAGCCGCAATGCATTGAGCATGAATTCGAAAGCCAGTTCATCGCGGGCGACTTCCACTTCTTCATGAACCGCATTGCCCGCCAGTGCCTGCTGCATGTAGCTGGCGGGCTGCTTGTAGCGCGCCTGGCGCACGATGCGATGCGGGAAGGACAGCTTCGAATGCGCGCCGGCGCCGATGCCGAGGTAATCGCCGAATTCCCAATAGTTCAGGTTGTGCCGCGCGCGGCGGCCGGGCTGCGCATAGGCCGATACTTCATAGTGCTGGTAGCCAGCCTCGGCGGTACGTTCGATCAGCATCTGCTGCATCGCTGCGCTTTCGTCGTCATCAGGCAGCTCGGGCGGGTACTTCGCGAAGACGGTGTTCGGCTCCATCGTCAGATGGTACAGCGACAGGTGCGGCGGCTTGAAGGACAGCGCCGTCTGCAAGTCCTGCTCGGCCCCGGCCATGTCCTGTCCGGGCAGCGCATACATGAGGTCGAGGTTGAAGTTGTTGAAGTACTGCTGCGCGATCTCGACCGCATGGCGCGCCTCGCGGTCGTCGTGAATGCGTCCGAGTGCCTGCAGGTGCTGCGCATTGAAGCTCTGGATGCCGATCGACAGGCGGTTGATGCCGCTGGCGGCGAACTCCCTGAACTTGCCGGCTTCGAAGGTGCCGGGATTAGCTTCCATCGTCACTTCGGCATCGGCTTCCAGCGGCAGCAGGCTGCGCACGTCGGATAGCAGGCCGTCCAAACCCTCGGCCGACATCAGGCTGGGCGTGCCGCCGCCGATGAAGATGGTGTGGATCTTGCGCCCCCAGACCAGCGGCAGCGATTGCTCGAGGTCGGCGCGCAGCGCATCGAGGTAGGCCTGCTCGGGCAGCGAAGCGCCTTGCTCGCTCGAACCCCGCTGCTCGTTTGGACTCCCCTGGGCGGCGAACTCATGCGAATTGAAATCGCAGTACGGGCACTTGCGTACGCACCACGGGAAATGCACGTACAGCGACAGCGGCGGCAAAGCCGACAGGTTCAGCAAGCCGGGCTTGAGGTAGCTGTCGACAACCTTGCGCGGCACTGCCTGCAGTTCGGGCCGGATGGGAATCATGGGTGAATCTTCGTGTGCGACGGGTGACAGGTGGCGGGTGACAGGTGACGCATGCCGGGCCTGTGTGCGCTGCCCTCAGGCCAGCTTGCGGATCAGGGCCTCCAAGGCCTGGCCGTGATGGGACTGCCGGTTCTTGTCTGCGGCGCTCAGCTCGGCGGCGGTCTTGCCGAGCTCCGACAGCAGGAAGTGCGGGTCGTAACCGAAGCCGCCCGGGCCGCGCGGCTCGGCGATGCTCTGCCCGTTCCAGCGACCTTCGGCAATCACCGGCTGCGGGTCGTCCGCATGGCGCAGGTAGACCAGCACGCAGTAGTAGTACGCCGACTTGTCGGCCTGCGACGCGAGGCTGTCAACCAGCTTGCGATTGTTCGCTGCATCGGACTTGGGTTCGCCGGCAAAGCGCGCCGACAGCACGCCGGGCGCGCCGCCGAGCGCGGGTACGCAGATGCCGGAATCGTCGGCCAGCGCCGGCAAGCCGCTGGCACGTGCCGCATGGCGTGCCTTGGCCAGCGCATTCTCGATAAAGGTCGCGTGTGGCTCCTCGGCTTCGTCTATGCCGAGCTCGCCCTGCGTGCGCAACTCGAAACCCAGCGGCGTCAGCAGCTGTGAGAATTCGGCCAGCTTGCCGCGGTTGTTCGATGCGAGTACCAGCGGCCGCGGATGCCCGGTGTTGTTGCCTGGATCGGTCATGCTCAGATCCCGAGCGACTGCTTCTGCAGACGAATCAGCTCACGAATGCCGGCATCGGCCAGATCGAGCAGCTGGTTCATCGTCGCACGGTCGAAGGCGTCGCCTTCGGCGGTGCCCTGCAGCTCGATGAAGTGGCCAGCCTCGTTCATCACGACATTCATGTCGGTGTCGCAGCCCGAGTCTTCCGGATAGTCGAGGTCGAGCACCGGCTGGC
>JACCEA011053951.1_pt1 | contig 10596 bp, 16 predicted proteins | sample 7449851 | NCBI WGS metagenome assembly JACCEA01 (sample SAMN15323453, study PRJNA562643) | freshwater metagenome | isolation source: river surface water | place: USA:Blue River Watershed | collected 2017-08-18 | reverse complement strand
TCACCGCGTCGTCGCCGGTGACGATGTGCAGCTCGGGTTCGTCATCGTGCAGCAGGTAGTACGGGCAGGGGTACATCTCGACATCGCACGGCGGGTAGTCGTCCTCGCCGGCCGCGTGGCGGACGATCGCGGTGACGCGTTCCTCGATCTCGGCTAGGGCGCGCGGTGGCTCGGTGAACGTGACGACCGGCAGTAGCTCGGTGACCACGCCATCCTTGTTCTTCACTCCGATGACGAGACGCGCTGACAACTGCGTCTCGGCACGCGCGCCGTGCATGTAGGCCGACAACTGCCAGGCGTACTGGGGCGGCATGGCGGCGAGCACCTTCTCCGCGACATCATCGCCACCGGCCTCGATGATCGGGCGGAGCTTGGCCACGTACGACGGCCCCATAGCCTTGTACTCGTGAACGAACATCTCGCCATCAATCAGCGCCAGGTCGTCGACCGACCCGTTGATGTGGGCAGTGCCGTGTTCAGTGTGGACGGTGAGCCGCGCAGAATGCTGCTCGCTACCCTCGGGCGGAGGGACGCGCGTAACGCCCTCCGCCGCAAAGGCCATGCCGCGAATGATTGGCTCATTGAGATGCCCCTCATCGAATGCCTTCTGCATCCAGTCCGGCACCGGCTGGGGTTCGACCTCGCGACCAGCCGCGGCGAGTGAGCGAATGCACCCGCCGAATGCGCTCGCGCGGATGTACCACTCGCCGGTTTCGTGGTCGCGCTGGACCGCTGGCCGGTCAGGGTCGGTGCGGATCACTGTTCGTGTGTCCCTTCCACCTCGCGGCGTTCGCGGTCGGCGGTGCGGTGCTGAAGCCAATGAACCGCTTCCTCCAGTTTCGTGATCGCCAGCGCGTTCTCACGGCAGACGAACTCGGTGTCCTGGTAGAAGCGGATTCGCTGGATCGCGGCCATGATGACCGTTTCGACGAATGCGCCGTTCGGTTCGATGCGGTCCTCGCCGCGGCCGAGAGGGCCGTCCTGCCAGGTAATCGACAGGCCCGTGCTCTTGACGAACCCGCCAGCCGGCCTGTTGTGGTCATCTAGAAGGTTGACGGCATTCAGGTCCTGAATCACTTCACGTCCACCTTCTGGGGCTTACCGCGCGCTGGAAGCACCTTGGCGTACAACGTCGACGTGTTCGCGTCCTTGTCCCGGCGTGTCTCAAACAGCCACTTGCTCGGGGTGGGAACGTCGATTTCGCCGCGCCGGATTCGCGCCAGCGCGTTGTCGGCACCCTTGTAGGACTTGAACTCGGCAATCACCCAGAACTGCCCCTCGCCTTCACCGGCCTTGACTCTCGCCCGAATGTCGGTGAGTAGCGGCATGTACTTCTGTGTCTTGCCTCGACCGCGAACACTCCGGTCAGGGGGGAGCTCCCCCTTGACCGGGCGCACGGCCGACGTAGTGTCGGCAGCCATCGTTACCCCTTGCGAAGTTCGAGGTAGAGGGCGTCGTTGAGGAGCTGATCGGTCCAGTAGGTGTCGTTCTCGACGCCATCGACCTCGACCAGAGCGCGCTCAGCGAACTGCCCGAAGTCCTCGCAGGAGTTCGCGATGGCGCGAAGCTCACCGCGGATGGCGGCGCGCTTCTCGTCGGCCGAGACGGCGTTGGCGGGAGCGGGACCGTCGATGCCCTCGATGCCGTCGGGGTGGAACTCAGAGATGAGTAGACGCGTCCACGTCCGATCCTCACCCTGGATCTTGCCGCTGAACTCCTTGTTAGTGAAGGTGAACGCGCGGCCCTTCCAGATTGCCGCCTCAGTGGCAGCGCCAACCGACTTGAACGCGGGCCCAGCGCCGGCCTCAAGAGCGGAGTCCAGAAGCTGGCCGTAGCCCGACTGCTTGTTGAACCGCACCTTGCGCGGGTTGAGGGGCGTGACTGCTGAGCCGTCGTCGTTCGGCTCCCAGTTGTTGCCCATCGTGTAGAACTGCGAGCGTTCCTCGCCGTCATCCTTCAACAGTTCGACGATGAACAGAAGCTGCTCGCCGTTCTTGTACTTCGTGTCGTATCCGAAGTAGGCGTCGGACACCACGGCATCGAACTCGATGCCGTCGGTCAGTTCGTAGGACGCGTCAACGGACGCTTGGGAAGCGGTGGTCATTGCGTATTCCTTATCTCGGCGGCCCCGTAGGTCGCTCGGTTGTAGGGGAGACCGCAGCGTAACGAATGACGAGACAGAAGGCAAGGGGCGTCTCGTTAAATGTCTACCGAAGAAGATCGCTGGCGCGGAAGGCGCGCCGAATCCCCTGTTTCCACCACTTGGGGAACATGCTCGGGTTCTTCGCGTAGAGGTTTGAGTTGAACTGCGAATCCAAGATGTAGGTGGCGCAGAAATCATCAGCCGACCGCACGCCGCGCCCCGTCATCTGTAACACCGTCCGCACCGCCTGAACCGCGTACCATTCCTCGCCGCCAGGCGCATTCATGCGCGCCGACACCTGCCGGTCACCGAGGCTCATGAATGGCACCTTCGCGATCACCACGACACGCGCCAGATCCCCGGCGAAGTCGAACCCGCGGTCCATTGACGCGGCGAACAGCACCGCGCCCTCGGTCGCCGCGTAGCGATTGAATGCGTCGTCGCGTCCGGCAGTGTTGGAGTAGGTGAACATCGGCCGGTCGGGGCGCGCCAACTGGGTCTTGCGGTGCAGTTCGTCGGCCAGCTTGTAGCTGACGCAATGCACAAGGATTCGTTCGCCCGGATGGCGGTCGCAGACATTGCCGAGCGCGCGAATCATCTTCGGCATGTCCTCGGCCTGCTTCTTCAAGCTCATGTCCGCGATCCCCGCCGCGTAGATCGGCCGGTTCTCGACGGGGAAGGTCATGGGGACTTCAACCGTCTCGACCTGTAGCCCCATCGCGCCGAGGCTCCGCACTTGTTCGCGTGTCGAGATGATTGATCCCGACATGCAGAGCCACTTCGCGCCGTGCTTCCACAGTGTCTCCTGCCCCCATTGCGAGCACGTGATTGGGCGGTAGACCAGGGGGCCGGCGTCGTTGTCGCGGACCCACGCCTCGATCGGCGTGGCCAGGAACCGCTTGCAGTCCTGCAACAGCGTGGCCTTCTCGCGCTCCTGTCGACCGCGCTCAACATCATTGCCTTCGGTCGCGGTCCACGCCTGCAATGTGGGCACGAGGACATCGCCAACCCATCGCACCACCGTCGCCCCGTGACTGCCCCTCTTGGGCACGTCGAGCTTCAGTCGACCCAGCCAGCGGGGCGACACGCGGAACTCGATATACCCGGTGAGAATGCCCTCTAGCGTGTCCGATTCGTCCGCGATCACAAGATCCCGACCGGCCAGACCTCCAACGTGATTGGCCTCGCGGATGAAGTAGGCGGTGTTCGTGACGGTGAGCGGCGCGGCAATCGCCTCAGCGCGCGCAATCGAGTACGGGCATTCGCGGATCGGCTTCTCGTTCTTGTCCAGCTCGACCACGCACCAGTCGCATTTCGGGCCGAGGCAATCGGCACACGTCGCGGACGGCGCGGAGAACGGCACCTGACGCGGCAGGTAGTTGCTCCGCCCCTTGATGAGTCGCGCGTACGGGAAGTCGCGAATGAACTGTTCCTGTAGTCCGATCGTGTTGCACACGTACAGCGCGCTCTTGAAGTTGCCGGCGCGCCGCACCCCCTCTGCCAGCAGTGTCTTGCCGGTGCCGGTCGGCGCGTCCAGCATGACGACATCGACACCGCGCGAATACGCGTCGAGCACCAGTTCAATGGCGCGCGCCTGAGTGTCGCGGAAGCCGCGTACCCACGCCGGCCAGGGTGCATGTCCGCGCGTGAACTGGGGGTCATCGAACGCAATCATGGTGCCGCCTTGCTGGGGGAGTGGGGCTGATGTGCCCCCCGGTGAGGCGGCAAGCAGAAGGGGGGAGACTGCTTGCCGCCTCGATCCGGTCTATCCCGCGGTTGCAGGGGAAGATGGGGGGGAGCAGTGACGGTACACGTGACGAGACGCTACGTCAATGGCGTCTCTCGTACAGCTCCCCGAGTTCCCTCGATGCCCCCAACATCTCGTCGACGGGCGGGAAGAACACGGCGGTCGCCCCCGAGCACGGCGCGTCGACGCCCCAGAGCTCATCGACGCTCATCGAGCACCTCCATGAGCCGGGCACCAAGGAAGCGGGTGTACGCCGGCGGGATCGACTGAGCGAGGCTTTTGGCCGTCATCCAGTCGATCCCCATAGCCTCGCGCCAGGTGTCGACCGTGCCGAATGAGATCCCGTCGCGCTTCGAACTGCCGCCCGGGTGTCCGTAGACGCCTACGGGTCGGCCTTGGCCGGCGTGGTCGCACGGGGGGGGCTGCACAGTGAAGTTGGTGGCGAACCGACGGTGACGCCTGACCTTCAAGTCGAACTGCGAACCGCAGAGGGTGATGAATGGTCGGCCCGCCATGTCGGCACGCTCGACGTTCTCGACGATGAACGGCAGACCGGAGCTCTCGAGCGCCTCGATGGTCGCTTCAAGCATCCACCCCGTCCCGTGATCGCGCTGAGTGTGAGACCGGAGCGCCGAGTGATCATGGCATGGCGGTGAGGCGTGGACGGCGTCGAACTGGGCGAGGAAACCGCTGCTCCGCACCAGCCTCATGGCGTCATCGCGAATGAACCGGTACGGGTAGCTGGGCTGGGCTTCCAGGTCGACGCCGATCACGTCGAACCCGGCATCGACGTAGCCACGAGAGGCACCGCCAGCGCCGCAGAACAGATCCAAGAGTTTCGGCTTCACGGTCATACCTCATCCCACCACGGCGGCAGCCGGTCGGCGGCGCGAGCTTCCTCGATGCCCGCCTCGCCGATCTCGTCGATCATGTCAGCCTTCATGGCGGCCCGTTGCTCGCGCTCCCAGATCCGGTACTTGTCAAGAATCTCGACACCGAACTCCGGCCCATCATCCTCAACCCCGGCCAGGCCCTCGATCAGCCCCATGTCCATGCCCAGCGCATGAAACCCGACGCGCAGATGCTCGATCACGTTCGACTTGTGAGGCTCGCGCGCCACCTTCAGAAACTCGCTCATGCTCAGCGCGACCTCCTCCAACACGGTCGGGTCGTGCTCATCGACCGCGACCTGAGTTGTCTCGCGCGCGAACTCCACAAGCTGACGCTGCGATTCCAGCTCGGCGCGAATCGTTTCGAGCCGCTGGCGCGCCGTCTCCTGCGTCACCCACCGCTCCATCGCGCCGGACTGTTGGTACTCGGTGGCGAGGTACCGGAGTCGATGCACCAGGGCGTCGCGGATCACGTCGTTGGCCGACTTGTAGGCGGGGATGCTCGCGTCCTGGATGAACTGGGAAATCAACCGCTTCAAGTGCTTCGGCATCTTCACTTGCGCCGTCTCTGAGTGGTCGTGACTGTTGGTCGACGCCACGTAGAACGCGTCGGGGGAGTACGACCCGTCGTCGAGGTCGTAGCTCGGGTCGTGAGTGTGGCGGACTTGGGCATCCGCGGGCGTCATGCCGCGGCGCGAGGGAAAGTTGTGGACGGTCATGGCGAGACGCTACCGCGCGGGCGTCTAATGACACAAGGGTTCACGTGAGTATTTGGGTATTAGGGATGAGGTCGTGTTTGGAGGTGGGTATTAGGGATGAGGTCTAGAGGTCTAACCCCATCCCGGTCTACCCACCTCCCGCTACAAGACGCGACATCTCAGGTCGTTTCGAGTGAGTTGGACCGACGAACACTCAGGAGTGAAGAACTGCAACTAAGCGGCGTGCCGACTCGCGGAGCGTACCAGGACTGTCAAGTCATGTCTAGTCATGCTTGCCCCCTGTCTCGTGAACGCGCGAGAGTTGGCGTCATGCCCACCGCTTGCGTCAAACACGCGTGGTCCGACCGACTCCACTACGACGACGAGAACGAATCAATCGTGCGCCTGTTCGTCCGTCAGGGGTGCGACCGCTGCAAGCTCGTCAGGTTCATTCGGCCGGCGACCCTCGCGGACCCGCGGAAGATGGCGCGGGTGGAGCGGAGCGTAGCGCCGGCCATAGCGCGGTTCATCGCCATGCGTTCGCTGCCGCCCCAGGTCGACGCCATACGCGAATCATCCCCAGCCGATTGAGCTGGGGATGATTCGGGACGTTGCGGAGGTTGTCGGGCTTATGCCGCCTTCCCCTTCCGCGGTGCCGCAACCTTGGCCACCGCGCGGTACTCTCGGCCCTCGGCATCGGTGGCAATCAATACCACGTGTCCCGTGGTCGGCTCGAAGTCGACGCGGCCGACCGTGAGCTTGTCGCCGCAGCGGGGAAGCACGACACCCTGCTCGGCCAGCGTGAGCGCCACCGACGCGGCCGACCCGCGGTCGTGACTGGCGTTCAGCGCGTAGCGGAATGCGCCGCGCGGCCCGCGGTCGTCCACGTAGATGATGTCGCCGCGCTCGTAGAGATTGGCGATCGAGCGCCACACTTGAGGACGGGACATCGCCACTATCTCCTTCAGCTCCGCGCCCGTGAAGATGGCGTCGGGGTTCGCGTCGAAGATCGCGAGGATCGCGGCGTCGGTCTTAGCTGGCAGTGGCATGATTCGATCCCTCCATGTCTCGCGCCGCCCGCCGTGCGCACTCCGGGCACGTCGTGCGCTCGGCAAGGTCCCACGAGTTCGCTGGGTCCCAGATGGTCGGCCCGCGCCCCTTGCGGCAGATCGGCCGCTCCAGCGCGTGCCGGTAGGCGTTCGGTCCGTCGGTGCGGATCAGGTGGATTGTCCGCCCGTCGTCGCCGTAGACCCGATCGTTCGGTGCGATGACTTGGCGGAAGGGCTGCTTGATGTTCATTGCCTGTTCTCCTTGTGTCTGGCGGTTCGGTCTACTCATTATAGCAACCGATCTTCTTACTTGCACGTCTTGACTGACGATTCTTTCGGGGTGCTTGACGTGCCACCTGCCTCGCGGCTACTGTCCCCCGTTGAAGTCCGATCCCGACCTCCATTGCGGTAGTGATATCTACTGAGTTGCCTCGGCTCCCAGCCAGGGCATGTCGGGATCGGACTTCCTTTCGCGTTTCCGCGGCGCGTCGGCTTATGCCGCGTCGATCAGCTCGCCGTCGAGCCGCGCGACCACCGCGTCCGCTAGCCAACGCGTGTCAAGCGGCGCGTCGATCAGCGCAATGCACTCGTCGAGCGCCGCGGCGATCGCATGCACGTCGGCAGTGTCGGCCAAGTAGATGCCGGCGTGTCGACTCGTCTCGTCCTGCCACGATGTCGCGTACGACGCGCTGACCACCGCGCGACCGTCGGGTGAGACATACACGCGAGCGTCGACCAGGCGCGTGGCTTGAAACTCGAACTCGCCATGGAACACCGTCTCGGCATAGCACTCCCACCGCGAGGCGTCGAGTGTGATCGGGGTCCGGCCCGTCATCGGGATCGTTGTAAGCATTGGACTCGCTCCCTTGTGTGTCTGGTGATTCTTTGGTGATTCCGCCGTAGGCAGACTCCGCCACAACGCGACTGCCTGTCGCGTTGTGGCGGCGACCAACTACGCCGCGTCCGTCAGATGGGTCGGGAACAGCTCGTGAAGCAGCTCCCCGACAACCTCGGCCAACACGTCATGCTCCCAAAGGCTCGCGGTCCCTAACCCCCAGACCGACGCGTCACGCGTCACCTTCCAGGTGTCGCAGCAGGAACACAACGTCTCGACATCCACCGCGACGCCGGAGTACCCGTAAGCGAGCAAGTCGCGAATCTGCAACTCGACCATGCGGAGGATCGCGGCGTCCGCGAGGCAGTCGGCCGGCGGCTGCCACCACAGATCAGACCATCCGTCACGCTCGATGATCCGCGCGCCGCCATCCATCGACGCTGGACGCTGAGCGTTGCCGCTCCACTTCCCGCGCTGCGACCATTCGAGCGACCCGCACCACGCGCCTTCGCCAGCCTCGTCCATGATGTCGAAGTGGTAATCCTCGATCACGCGCGCCACAAGCCGCGTTTCCGCGTCCAGCTCGTAGGTGGACTCGTCTGTCAGATCGGCCGCGATGTCCGCGGCTACGTCGTTGATGTTCATGTCGTCCAATCTCCTTGTGTCTGGTGGTCCTGAGTGTGCTCAGGCTCCGCGCCACGCGACTGGGGATCGCGTGGCGCGGCGTCCGATCACTCTCCGAACAGTTCTTCAACTCGCGAACCGACATCGCATCCGACGTAGACCCTCGCGGTGTCGGCACCCCACCATCCGCGAACCTCGCTCGTCTCGGTCGTGTACTCGACGTGCGGTCCTCCAGTGCAGAACAGGACGACAACGTGTGTCAGCTCCCAGTTGCCGCCAACGCTCTCGCCGCGAATCGCGATGTCGAGCTGATTGTGGCAGTAGTCGGCCAGGTTCATGGGTTCGCCATCAAACTCGACATCCTCGCGGTCGATCCCCGCGGGAATCTCGTCGGCTGGAATCTCGCTCCAGTCCTCGTACTCATGCGTCGCGATGAACTCCAGTTCATCGGCTATCCGCTGGACAGTCGCTCTCAGCTGGTCGCGCGTGGTGCTCATGTCATGTCTCCTTGTGTGTCTGGTGAAGTGAGCGTAGCAAGCACGTAACCTTCTTGTCTACCCTCTTGCTGGATCGTCTTGCCTAAACTGACAATCCAGCGTGCAACGCGGCCCACTGTCGCGTGAGCCGCGTCGCACGCTGGCGCGTCAGTCCTCGCGCTCTGCTTCGCAGTCGTCGCAGAGACAGTCGGGATGATGGTCGGACGCGTCCACGATCGCGCCATCGGAATAGACGACATCGGGAGTCGTCAGGAGACGACACGCGCTGCAACGATGCCAGCCAGTCGGAGAGACATCCTCCACCGCGATCGGCTCGCCACAGTGGGCGCACTGTCGGCCGATCGGCTGGACCATCGCGTAAGGCTCGCCATCATGCCATTGAACCCAATCGGTCGACTCGATCGCGTCGGTTAGCCAGGACGACCATTCGTCGTCGACTTCCATGGCCGCGGTGTCGATCCATGCTCCGTTCCATCGCAGCGTCTCGGGGAACTCGCGGCGCACATCGGCATAGGCCGCGGGATGTTCAAGGCGCAGGTAGTCGAGCGCATCGCTCACTTGCTGATCGTGACTAGCCCCACTGCTGGAGATTGCGTATGCGAAGGTCATCATTCCTGCTTTCATCTGTGGTCTTGTGGTGGTGATTGTCCCGCGTGCCGCGGCTACTGGCCACGCGATCCCGCGTCGCGTGGCCAGTCGTCGCGTCACGCGAGAGCGTCGATCCAGAGCTGAGCAGCGGTCACCGCGGCCGCGTCCAACGTCCAAGATGGACTACCCATGTCGAGCGATAGCGCGCCATCCACGCCGCGGAAGGTATCGACGTAGTAGCGCGACACCAACTGCCCAAACTCGGTATGGGGGTGGCGCGTGTCGTAAACCTCGACCATCGGCGCATCGGCAACGAGCGATCCAGTGCGCCCGTACGCCGCGCCAGCTGCCAGGTATCGAATGGTGAAAGTCAGTCCACAGAAGGCGTCGCATCCTTCCGCGTTAGTGACTGTGGTGGTGGTGGTGGTGGTGGTCATGTCAATCCCCTTGTGGTCTTGTGGTGATCGCCGCGGATGTCGCGGGTATGACTCACGCGATCCCGCGTCGCGTGAGTCATCCTCGCGACATCCACCTAGGCCGCGAACAGGACCCGCTCAATCGTGGGCCATGCACACGATTCCGCGACCGCGTCAGGAAGCTCGCGCGCCATGCCAGCCATCTGCAGTTGTCCCGCGTCGGCCGCGGCGCGATCGGCCATCGCGCCGCGCGTGTAGTGCCATGTTGCGTCATCGGTCATCAGCGCTATCCACGACTCGTAATCGCCATGAGCGTTGTGGAGCGCGACGGCGGCGGTCACGCGTGCAACCTGATCGGCCAGCCTCGCGCGCTCAGCGTCACGCTCGTCAGCGTTCTCGATATAGTCAAGGAAGGACGGGTCGTCCGGGTCCGCGCCATCATCGTCGCGGCCATGAGCACAATCGTCGCAGATCGACACGTCGTGACCGCTACCATTCCAGCCCCAGATGAGCCGCGGCTCATCGGGTTCAGCGGTCACTTCGGCGCTGCACAGGACACACTCCGCGAAGTGAGTGCCAATCTGCTCATGGCACTCATCACAGTGAAGGTTGTCGTCAGCCTCATCCGCGACTAGTGCTGGCAGCTCGCCATAGTGAGTACCCGCGCGATCTGGCCGGATCGAGTGCCAGATCGCAATGAGCTGAGAGTAGTCGAGTCGATCTAGTTCAGCTTGTAGGCACGCGGAGCTGCACGCGTGGAAGATGTCGCCATCGTAGAGAATCGCGTCGACTCCACTGAAGTTGTGGAACTTGCGCGAGATGTAGTGGCCGAGAGCTGCGGCGAAAGTGTCGCCAGACCCATCAGGGTAGTTGTTGTAGTCGAGTCCGCCTAAAGCGAACGGGCGACCGCTTGCGTTGCGTTGCGTCGTCATGTCCTCGTCTCCTTACGTGTCTAGTGATCAGGCTATCTGCCCATCGGCATCGTAGCACGAATCACAAGACGCATCAACGCCGGCGTCTCGCCACCCCCCCGCACGTACGCACGTACGCACGCGGGCACGAGAGCCGGCTGTCCCGACTTGCCCCCCGCCCCCCCCCACGCCGGGGAC
>JACCEA010869187.1_pt1 | contig 10597 bp, 9 predicted proteins | sample 7449851 | NCBI WGS metagenome assembly JACCEA01 (sample SAMN15323453, study PRJNA562643) | freshwater metagenome | isolation source: river surface water | place: USA:Blue River Watershed | collected 2017-08-18 | reverse complement strand
TGGTTCATTATCGGGTACAGTTGGAACAAATAAGAAATTCACATTTATGGCGATTGGTGCTAGTAGGGTTAAGGAATTAAAAAAATACGGTACAAACACATATTCTGGTATCACAACAGGAAATACATTTAGCGGGTCATATTATACCGGATATACGTTAGATGGGTTACATTATATGGATTTTACTGGTAGTTATACAATGATTACTGGTAGCGTACCAAACTATTATTCATCAGGTTCCGCCGCTTTCCAAAATCCAAATTACGTTACAGGAAATACAACACAATTTGCAACAGAATATGTGATTAACAATATGTTGACAAGAAATGAACATTTTTTGGGATTTATAGAGCAACCAAGAGTATATTCAGATGTGTTTGTGGAAAGAGGAAAACAAGGGGTTATGGAAATGAACCTAAGACTTGGAGAAATTGATAATATGGGTGAATTAGATATCTATGGAAATGGATTCTTTAACGTGAAAAAATAATAAAATTATATTTATAATAAAAAAGCATGGCAGTAGGTTCATATGGTATAGTTAGACCGGCAGACGTTTCACCAGCAGATGTGGAAATTTTTTACCATTACACAAGTGGTAGAACAAGTACTGCTCCGGTAACATTAAAAAAATTAATATCTCAAGATATCTTAACACCAATATATCATAATTCAAATACCACAACAGATTCATCGGCACAAAACAATGAAATTTTAGGTGGTTTGTATAATTTGAAATTGGAGTCTGCAAACTTCTCTGATTTAGGTTTTTACACGTTACATTTAAGACCAAAACAAATAAGAACAGCCATAATGGATTGTGGAGTTTTAGCATCACTTCCATCGGTTAGAGGATTGGTTATTGATATATCATCAGTACCTGCCGCGGACAGAGGAAAATTCTCACCCCAAGGGTTAGTTGGATATAGAATTGAATATATTAATTCATCCGATAATAGAACGAAGTTACCTAACTTCTATAGAATGGTAACATCATCATTTTATTGTACTGTAGTTCCGTCTAATTTGAATAATTCATCAGATAGGGCGGTTAGATATCAATATACTGACCAAACAACTAATTTTCTATTTTTAACGATAACACCATCATCTTCACCTGCAAGTAGACCAAACGTAGTTCCATTTATCGGTGAACCCGGACAAAAAATTATTATTTCAAATACATTTTTTAATCCGACAACAATTGAAATTGAGATGGTAGAACATGATGCAACAACTCTAGCTCATGCTCTTTATGGTAATCAAACTAAAGCAATTACCCCTGGTATCTATACCATCTATGATAATAACAATAATATCTACAAACAATACAACTTATATGAAGTTAAAGATGAATTTAACGAGACATTATATGAAGTTCGTGAAGAGAGAGATAATATTGATGAAACATTAAATTTAGGTAATATTACATCATAATGGCAACAAGATATAAAGTACCAAGTCAAGCGGCAAGCGGAGCAGATACATGGAGTGATAGTTTAGTCGGTCAACAAATTACCGACGGCTCAAGTCAATTGACTAATACTAATTTTGCTGTTGAAAGAGTTATTCCCGAAAGAGATAGTAAAAATTTTAAAACAAGTCCATTTTCTGACTATCTTACATTAGATAGTCTTAAAGAAGAAACAAACGCACCAACAACTCAATACGGAAATACTAAAAAAGAAAAAATAAGATTTAAAGATAAATTAGATGACGGTTCAAAATCGTTATTTGGTTCATTAAAAGAAAGGTTAAATGTTTCTGTAGGTAGAATTATATCTAAGTTTCCTGCGGCATTTTTAGTAGATGAAGATTCATCATACCTTATTACAGACTATACCGCTTTTAATGCGACGTATACAAAAAGTAATAATACTACAAATTTTTACGTACCCGAAACAATTATCTTTAATCCATTTGATATTGTATTAACTAAACCTAATAGTAACACAATCCCATCAACAGACAACACTATACGAAATTTATATTCTTCTTATAAGAAATATGTCATTGATTTTAGTGGTAATACTTACAATGTTGTTTATTACAAACAAGCGGATACAAATGGAAATGTTAATTTTAAGGTTGAGGGTGATATTTTTAGCGGAACAACAGGTACAACCACAAGTATTTTAGTTAGACCAAATGATTCTGTTACTGAAGAGTTCTACAACAATTTAGATGAATTGGAATCTATTTTAATGAATAGATTTACAAACCCAAAATATACTGCAACATTTAAAGTACCGAGAGATAGTTTTGATGACACAAGTGTAGATATTGTTGATGTTACAGTTGAGTGGCCAATTTCAAAAGATAATTGGAACTTGCAAATCGTAGGTATTAATTACGATGATTACATTAGTCAATTAACAAGTTTGGGTGATGAGATTGATAATTACAAATCAAACTTAATTGTTAGATTCTTAACGTCACCACAACTTTTTGAGTTTGATACCGAAGAAAAGAGAGCGGAATCAATATTTCAATTATACGGACAATCATTTGACAAAGTAAAAAAATATATTGAGAACATTGCTTACATGAGAAATGTAAGTTATGATGGAATTAATAACGTACCTGACATATTATTAAAGAATCTATCCGAAACTTTAGGATTAACTACTGTTAATTTATTTAATGAGAAAACATTACAAGAGACTTTATATACAAGACAACAAGCTGAATACCTTGGATTACCGATCGGTAAAACATTAATTGAGGCTGAGTATGAGTTTTATAGAAGAATTTTAACAAATCTTGCTCATTTGTATAAATCAAAAGGTACTCGTTTAGCTATTGAGTTCTTTTTGAAATTTTTAGGTGCACCAGAACCATTAATTAAAATCGATGAGTATGTTTATAAAGTAACATCGTTACCTAATAGTCCTGATATAGAGGACGATATTGATGAATTAATTAGAGGAACGAAAACTCAATATGAAATAACTGGTTTTACAACATCGGAAATTACATATAATATCATCGGTGGAGGACAATTAACAGCATTCAATTTAACTGGCGGAACCGTAACAGGGTCAACTAAATTAACGAGATTAGAATACCCAATAGACGGTAATGGATACCCAAGAAAAACTACAAATTTATCGAATGATATATATTTTCAGAAAGGTTCAGGTTGGTATGACCTAACATTAAATCACAGGTCATCAAATATTATTGATACTGAGTTATCGGTATTAACCGGTAATACTAAAATAATAAAAACCAAACCAAAACCATATAAATATGGTGAAGATTATTTTGATAATTTTAGAAAATTAAATGGATTAGATTATGGATTCGAATTAGAATCTATGATAGATAATAAAAAGTCTTCAGTAGTCACAGATACATTAGAGTCTAAATTAATATTAAACAGAAAAAATATTAATGTTTTTCTATCACCATCTAATGGAATAAATTATGATGTTTATAGACAATCAAGAAATTTAGAATTATCATTTGGTTTATTACAACCACAAACAGGAGTGACGTTTGCAGAGTATCTTAATGATACATTAAAGAGCATAATTCCAAATTCAAATTCAATAAAATATAATAAATCGTATTTTGATTTAGAAAATATTTTTAATCAATACACATCAAATACGGGATTTACACCGTATAATTTTGTATCTGTAAATGAATTCATAACAAAAATGACACCATATTGGGTTGAAATTGTTGAACAATTTGTTCCCTCAACAACATTATGGTTAGGAGGTAATCTTATCGATAGCAATGTCTTTAATAGGTCAAAGTATCAATATAGATTACCAAGATTTGGTGTTTATACTGTATTATCATATAATTCTACAATTTTTAATTGTATTGGTGCCATTGAACCAACGCCGACACCGACACAAACACCAACAAAAACCCCAACCCCTACAGTAACCGCAACTAGAACACCAACTCCAACAGTTACTCCAACAGTTACTCCAACATTAAATGTGATAGCGGCAAGTCCTACACCAACCAATACTGTTACACCTACACCAACCAATACTGTTACACCTACGACTACACCTACGCCTACCACAACCTTCACACCAACACCTAATGCCACATCAAGTAATACTCCAACACCTACACCCACACCTACCCCAACTGACACACCAAGCGGAACTCCACCTGCTCAACTATATACGTATTATCTTGCTGGAGGAATACTAGCGGCACAATCTGGAACAACATATTGTGCGAGCCCTGGTTATAATATGCAACTAACAGTTCAATCAACAGCATCAGTTGCTTCATTATTGTTATCAACCACTATTTTGAGTGGTGGCAATCCATATGTTGGAGGGGGAAGTGATTGGATTTATGCCGTAAGCGCCACACAGGGGGACAATACATTTGTTCTTGGACCAACAGGTTTTCAATATATTAGAATAACTGCCTCAGGTGAAGTTATTGACTCAGGTATATTAATCTGTAGTGGTGGTGGAGGAGGAGACGACGGAGGAGAAACTCAACCAGGTGGCGGAATACAATAACTAAAAATAATATTTATAAAATATGAGCTTTTTAAATACAACAAATTCAGCAACAGTAGCTGCAAGATTAACTAAAAAAGGTAGAAACTCCATTGCTAATGGTGATTTTAATATTGAGTACTTTGCTGTTGGTGATTCTGAATATAACTACAGTGGGTCAACTCAAAATACATTTGCACCGTTTGATAAAGATATTAATGTTAAATATCCTTTATGGTTTACTACTAGTGGTTCTACTTTTTATGGGATTCCGGTATCTGCCGCAATCACAACACCATGTAGTAATGTTGTAGATTCAGATACGGGATGGACTGTTAATGTTGTATGGGATAGAAAACCGACAGGTGTGAGTGGAACTGTAGGGATAAATGATTACGACAGCTCAAAATATAGAGGTATAAAGCAATTTTTAGGATATACAGATTCACGTGGCCAGTTAACAAATACAGGAACAACGATTGTTAACACGGCATCTTCTGAAGTTAGAATTACCCCCGAAGAACAAAAATGTATTGCTTTAGTACACTATTCCAAAAGTGGTACAACTTTAGACCCATATGCATTTTTTAAATATGACGATTATATTAGCACTTCGACTGAACCAACATACCCTAATTTAATTTCAGATAATGAATATTTTAGTGTAACAATTCCTAATTTAATGTATCATAGAAGTTCTTCAGCAACAACTGGAGTTACGTTCTACATGTCATCAGGTGCAACAAAACAAATAGTATCTAATTACAATTCTAAAAGTGTATTGTATTATAAAGATTTAGTTGATAGTAGTGGTGCTACACAAAACAAAGTTGGTAAAATATTTTTTAATCAAAAAACAATTGTTTTTGATGATGAAGAAATTGTTGCTACATTAGATACAAACTCAAAAAGAAGTTACACATTAGAGGCACCTTTAGTTTCAGGAGTTGTATCGACTAACAACCCTATAACTGATTTAACAACAGGTTATACAATGTGGGTTACATATATGATGGGGAACAACTCAACAGGTACACTTCCATGTAACTATTATGGAAAAGTTAGCGGAACAACCAATAGCCAAAATGTAATTGTTAAATTTAATAGCGGGCAATTTAAACATTTAAATAACGGATATAGTGCAAACAAGTTTTACCTATTAGTTGCAAGAGTTGCAAATGGTCTACAACCACAATCTACTGATTGGTATTTAATGGATTACACAACCGAAGCTGGTGGTTCTTCATTAACTGGATTAACAACAGGTGTAACATTTACAATCAGTCAATCAAATTATTCAGGTAAGACTTCATTTAGTTTATCAACATACACTTCTGACAATTATAATACGGTAGAATTTGGTAATGAAAAAACATTTCCGGGTGCGGTAACTGCGGTTAGAACAACTGATATTGAACAAATGGTATTTAATATTCCATTACCAACAACTAAGTTTACAACATCACAAAACCCAACCTTTACTACCGGTAATCCTAAAATAACTGAAGTAGCTTTGTTGAATTCAAACAAAGAAGCTTTGGCTGTTGGTAAATTAGCAACACCGACAGAAAGAGTAGGTTCACAAGTAATTTCAGTTAAAATAGATTTCTAAGCTTTACAATTTTCAATATTTAATTTAATTTTTATTATATGAATATTGATGTAAAATTTAAGAACAAACCAAAAATTTTAGGTTTAGACATTTCAACAAAAACCATCGGGTTTGCGTTATTTGATATATCGGGTTCCAATTTATTGGAGTTGACTCATTTCTCACCAAAGATTAAACCACAACCAGAAGATAAGATTGAAGAACTTATTAAAAAATCGGATGCGTTTAAAAAACATTTGGAAGGTTATAAGAACATGGGAATTACCAAAATTATAATCGAGGAACCTTTATTACAATCAAACAACATCTACACAATCGGTACGTTATTAAGATATAACACATTGATATTAAAATGTTGTTACGATGTACTGGGAGTCCTACCAACATTCATCTCAACTTACAACTCAAGAAAATATGCGTTCCCTGATTTAGTTGGTCCAAATGATAAAAATAGAAATGTTTTGTTTGGTGGGTATCCAAAAGATATTGATAAGAAACACGTTATTTGGGAACATGTGAATGCTGTATGTCCTGAAGTAAATTGGTTATACGGTAAAACCGGTAGTCTTAAAAAAGAAAATTATGATATGGCGGATGCTGCAACATGTGTTATTGGATATATCAACATGTCGAAAGATGTAAAAAAATCCGGCAACTAAGATTTCACCATTAGATTATTTTGTGTTATATTTATAAAAAGTAGACGGGATGTGTAGAAATACACGTTTAGTTGGTAGGGGGAGAGGTGGTGTTCTCCCCCATTTTTTTTTCTCCATTTTTTTTCTTATATTTCTGTAATCATGGTAGAACAAGAGGTAGATTACAGTGCTGTTATAGAAATTCTCGAAGACATTTTGGGTGACTATAAGATGCATAATGATTATAAAGGTCAAATATCTTTTGACTGTCCCGTTTGTTCACAAGAAATTAAGGGTCTTGACCATGGTGATGGTAAGGGTAATTTAGAGATAAATTACAAGTATAACGTTTTTAAATGTTGGGTGTGTTCGGAATCACACGAAACTCACGGGTCGATATACAAACTAATAAAGAAGTTTGGTAATCCAAGACAGCTAAAAAAATATGAATTATTAAAACCAGATGAAACTGAAGAACGAGCAAACAGGGTTTACAAAAAGGTAAAACTACCAAAAGAGTTTATATCATTTAAAGATGCGAGTGCTGGTCTTAAAATGACACCACAATATAAACAAGCATACAATTATATTAAGAATAGGAATATTACAGATATGATGTTACAAATGTATAACATCGGGTTCTGTTATAGTGGTGAATATGAAAATAGAATAATTATTCCTTCATATGATGAGAATAAATATTTAAATTATTTTGTCGCTCGTTCGTATCTAACAAAAACAAAATTAAAATATAAAAACCCCGAAGCTCAAAAAGAAACAATTATATTCAATGAACATTTAATCAAATGGGACGAACCAATTTATATTGTTGAGGGTGCGTTTGATAGTATATTTTTACCAAATGCAGTTCCAATGTTAGGTAAATTCATGAGTGATAATTTGTTTAATAAATTATACGATAACGCTAAAAAAATAACAATTATTCTTGACCCTGATGCGTGGAATGATGCTGAACGATTATATCACAAAATCAATTGTGGTAAACTTATGGGTAAGGTGTGGATTGCAAAATTAGAAGGTGATAAAGATATTGCAGACCTACAAGGTAATTTGGATTTAATTACAATAAAACAATTAGATTAATGAATTTAAAAGATGTATCATTAGAAATTAATGATTTATTAGAAAAGAAAAGACAGGAGTTAGAATTAACATTTGTTGAGGATAAACACATTTATTTTATGAAAGATGTGGATGGTAAAGTAAAATCAAATTTTCCATCAGTATCTAAAATTATAAAAAAATTCCATAAACCATTTGACGCTGAAGGTATGTCATTAAAAATGTCAAATGGTGACCCTGAAGGTGCAAGACTTTTACAAGAACAATGGAAACAGGCGGGAGAGTTATCAACCAATATGGGTAGTCGTGTTCACTTTGAATTGGAATCAGATACAATCGGAAGATTCGGAAACTACAAAGAAGTTAGACAACCCATCTTTACAATCAACGAGGAACAAAAAATTAAAAGTGATAACATGATTATTGCTGGTAAGAATTTTCTCGATTTGATGCAAGAAAGAGGTGGTGTCCTTTTAGATACTGAAATTGTCTTAGGTGACCCTGAAGAACAATACACGGGACAACCAGACAAAGCTTGGTTAATGATGAACAAAGAAAAAGACGACTTTGGTATTGTTATTACGGATTGGAAAACAAACCAACCAAAAAACTTTGAGGTCCAATATTATACAGGTAGAATGTATTCCCCATTTCAAGATGTTCACGATAATGCGTTAGGACACTATTATTTACAACTACCTTTTTACGCAAGGTTGTTATTGAAGATGTTGAAAGGTACAAAATATGAGGATAAATTATTTTTAGGAGGAGTTATTGTGTTATTAAAAGATGATGGTACATTTGTCGAATATAAAGTACCACCAGCTGTAAAAAACACAGTATTAAAAATGGACTTATCAAAATATATTAAAAGATGATAAAAAAGATTATACATATTGCAGATATTCATATTAGAACCATCCAACTGCACGAATTATATAAAACACAATTTGAAAAATTGTTGGACGAATTAAGTATAAAATTCTTAGAATGGACAAATGAAAATATATCGCATAACGAAATTAGAATTGTTATTGCGGGTGATATCGCACACCAAAAAATTAATATCTCAAATGAGCAATTATTATTAACTAGTTGGTTTTTAAAAGAGTTAACTCGTTTTGGTAAGGTAGTTATTATACCTGGCAATCACGACTTCTTGGAGAATAATACACAACGTATGGATAGTATTACACCCGTAGTTGAGTTATTGAATAATCTACACATCACATACTTAAAAGATAGTGGTGATTATGTAGATACCGATGGGGGTGTACAATGGGTCGTTTATTCATTATACCAACATAACGTTAGACCTGAATTTACAAAACAAGAAGGTTTATTAACCGTTGGATTATTTCACGGACCGATTATGGGACTATCAACGGACTTAGGTTATGAGTTTGAAGATGCTTATGACCGATTGAATTTTGTTGATTTAGATTTGTTGTTATGTGGAGACATTCATAAGAGACAACAATTTATTTTACCTAATGGAGGTAAGGCGGTTATGGTAGGTTCTTTGATTCAACAGAACTTTGGTGAAACAGTAAAACATCATGGATATGGTGTATATGATATGGAGAGCGATGAATACACATTTTATGATTTACCAAACGAACAACCATTTCTCCATTTCGCAATAAAAGACATTAAAGACATTGAAAATGGTGAAGAAACACACGTTAATCTTGGATAATGAATTCATTCAATATTGTCAGTTAAATAAAATTGAGAATATTGATGAGTTAGCAAAACAGACATTTAATAAAGGATTTTCTTTTTTAAAATACGGAGAAACACCAAAAAGTATCTTAAAGGTTGAAGAAAAAATAATAGAAAAGGAAGTCATCAAAGAAGTACCTGTAGAAAAGATTGTCGAGATTATTAAAGAAGTTCAAGTAGAAAAAGAAGTAATTAAAGAAGTTGAGGTTATAAGAGAAGTTAAAGGTAAAACCAAAACAATCATCAACGAAGTCATCAAAGAAGTACCTGTTGAAAAAATTGTACATGTCGAGAACACGGTTGAAATTGATAGATTGAAAAAAGAAAATGAAGATTTAAAATCTGAATTAAACAAAATAACTCAAGCTCTCGAGTCTTTTAACAGAAATAAAGTTGTTAAAATAAACAACACAAATGATTTATATGACGAATAAATGGCAATCGTCATTTTTATTTACAAATATTTTTAACTAAATTATATTAAATTTTAAATTATGGATGTATTATTTTTATGGATTATGATTGGGTATGGAATGACATCAATCATTGTATGGGGAAGTATCTTTGAGAGTACAAGAGACTTCATAAAAAAACGGTCAAAGTTTTTTGGTGATTTAATTAGTTGCACACTTTGTACAGCAACATGGGTTGGGTTTTTCTTATCTATTCTTTTAGGTGGACTAACAAATTACTTTTATGAAATTCCATGGTATATTTGTTTGTTTACAGATGGAATGTTTACTGCCGGATCGGTTTGGATGGTAAACGCAATAATTGAATTTTTTGAAGAAAGTAGAATAAAATAATGAATCCATTTATAAAAGTAACGTGGGAAGATGTTCCTGAAAATTTTACTCCAGAAAAAATCAGGAGAGTAAAAACATATTTCCAAGAGAAATATAAAGGGAAGAGTGTGCAGGTGATAACCAAAAGTTTGGCAAACATTAACAACACAAGATTAGAATCTTTGGAAGTTAGTGACAATATTTTAGATCATCAGTACCAAAAGAAGTTAATGAAGGATTTTATTAAAGACAATAATATCCAAGTTAAAT
>JACCEA011751902.1_pt1 | contig 10598 bp, 3 predicted proteins | sample 7449851 | NCBI WGS metagenome assembly JACCEA01 (sample SAMN15323453, study PRJNA562643) | freshwater metagenome | isolation source: river surface water | place: USA:Blue River Watershed | collected 2017-08-18 | reverse complement strand
TTCGCTGTTTGCTGCTGTCCAATAACAGAATCCAAGATGATCCATTGATTGTTGGAAAAGGCTTCCAAATAAAGATTACCCATCCCTACCCCAAACATGTGAGTCCAATAACTGAATCGAGGTGCTGTAAGCGATTGCAAATCAAAACATGGGCCAAGGAAAATGGCATCCGGTCCTGAACCAAAACCATAGGTCATTAAAAATCCACCTTGACCTGCTACCCCAGTGGTTTTATCAACCCCTGGTCCTGATGAATTCGTGTAATTGTTGTTGTAGTTGAACCATCTCCAAACCGTGTTATTGTCGGGCAACACATACCAATCACGTACCGAAGAACGTTGCGTTGGACCTGAGCTCACGTTGGGGAAATTTTGGGCATAAGGATAGGTGGAAATAACGGTATTAAAATAAACACGTGAAGAGGAGTCATTGAAATTGAAATTATCACCGATCACCTGGGAAGAAACAAGTACCGTATGTGCTCCTGGCGCTGATAAATTGGCTCGCAAGGTTGAAAATGTGTAGGAATACGATGTTGATGGATTGAAGGTTTGATTCAGGGTATCTTTTCCCACCAAAATACCATCAACGAATAATGATAGTACTACGGAATTGATGGAAGTTGTTCCTTGATTCCTCATGGTAATTTTCACCGTTTCAGCGGAAGAAAAACCACAGCTTCCCGTTCCTAAAAATGGCGTATCGATGGAGAGAACGGCAAAGTCGGTTGGAGAAATATTAAACTCATATGCTCCGATATCTGGGGTAGATGCGCTTCGAGCCAATCCATTGAAATCCAATCCAACGGTGGTTGGTGTTCCTAAATTATCGAACAAACGATTGGATGGAACAGGCAAATTCAAGCTAACCAAATTAGGATTGATGGTAACCGAACCCATATCTTGGGCATTGACATTTTGCCACGATGCCAAGGTAGTGAAATTCGTTGTTCCAATACGAGCAATTTGATTTGATCCGGTGCCACAATAAAAGTTATTGTTGCTTGCTGAATATACCATACTATAATTGGTGTCAGAGAAATTGATTGCCCGATAGGTATTCCCCATCGTAATACCAGGTCGAGTTTGCACAACGATATTATTATTGATCAATTCCAAACCGTTCAAAGATGTTTGCGTGAGGTACGTCGCATTGAACGGACGATAAATGTAGAATGCTCCACCGTTATCGTTAAAGGTGGTTGAACTTCCTGAAAGTGCATAGATGGTGTTATGTACGAATCGTGCATAATCTGCAACGGTGTCAAACGTTCCCGTTGCATCTTGGCGGGGATTTAAATAGATCACCGTTGGGTTACTGCCCGTATTGAAATTCCCACCAATGATATTATTTTCGAAAACATTGGGCTGAGTGGCATTCCCATCAAAGCTATTCAAATAAATAGCTGTCTGTCCTTGCTCCCCGCCTATTCTATTATTGCTGAAGTTGATTTCACGACAGTAGTTAAAGTAAACACCGTAACTTCCAGTAGTTAGCCCGGTAAAGTTGTCGATGAAGTTGTTATTCAGAAATTGAGAACTCCGCATATAATACAAGTAAGCTCCATAATAGCTGGTATTTTTTATGGTGTTTCCTTCAATTCTATTCAAAGAATCACGATTAGAAATACCACTTCCAAACCAATAAATTCCATAATATCCATTTTCAATCACATTATTCAACAAGGTAACTTCAGAACTGCGCTCAATGGAAAGGGCACGAGCATTGGAATTGCTTGGATTAAAAACAGATTTGATGTTGCAGCCTTCTACCGTAATGGAATCGGAATTGATGATGTACAAAGGATGTTCCGTGCTTGAATAGGTAGTACCTGTACGCTGAATGGTAAGATTTTTCAAGAAAACATTGGAGGCATTTTCGATTCGGAAAACAGAGCCCGTAGGATTGGAGATGGTAACATCGCTCGCGATTCCAGATCCCGATTCAAAGGTGATGGAAAAAGGACCGAGTCCGCGAATCGGGCCTCGAAGAGTGTAATTCCCCAAATAAGTGCCCGGATCAATGGAGAAGGTAACATTTCCTGAAATTCCACTACATCCAAGTGCGGTAAAAACATCGTTTAAATTAGCAAAATCTGTATTTCCAGTACCGACGGTATAAGTTCCAGCAGGCAAACTTAGGCAAATTGGAATTCGAATGGTATCATTCCCCGGGCTAATATCGGGTATGCTTCCATTCGCATTGGTGGCCCAAACTTTTAGAATATGAAATCCTGTATTGGGAAGAACCAAATTGGGAGTAAACGTAAAGGTATCGAGACTACCCGTGGACAAGGATCCTGACCAAGCATGAGTTTGAACACTACCATTATCCAATTGATAACCCAAACTTGCAGAAGTTAAGGTATTGGTACCACCGGAACGAAAAACAAGCGAAACAGGAACCGAAGCGCCTCCAACAAATGGAGAAATGGGAGAAATGAGTCCGGCAACACCGACATCAGTACCAGTGGCGGAATGATAACTCACCCCTCCACAAAACTGACGAGGAGAATTTAAAGGATTTGGAACACTTCCACCATAACCTGTGTTGGGACCAGAAGTGATTTTAATATCGTTATTTAGGAAAGTATCGGAAAGCGATGCGTTGTAGGTAGTGTAAACAGAATTTCCTGTTGATCCTGCTGCAACGCCAACGTAAAAACCATATTCCACCCCAGCAGGAATGATGAGACCCGCTGTAATGGGAATACCACTTTGTTGTAAATTACCAGTTAATCCAGCATTTAAAATTTGGGTTGTTCCAGATTGGAGTAATGTCCAGTTCGGGGAAGTAATATTAGGTGGTCCACTCACCCGATTGGTAGAATACCAAACTTGAACATTGGTATTTGTTCCAACCGTCCCGTATAACGGATTCCAAACGGTATCGAGAATGATACTCGTATTGGACCTCAGGTTGAAGGTAATCCCAGCAGCCCCATTTCCACCGGTTGAATTGGTGAATAAACGTTGGGCATTAACCCCTATGGTCAAAAAAGCAAAAATCAAAAAGGTAAGATTCTTCATGTCTTTTCATTTGGTTGAACTTCCAAAATAAAAAGAAAAGTTTAAATTCCAAGGGGTTAGGAATTTTGATGATTGCTTTTAGGAGCAATTTTAACGTAACTCATTTTAAGAATTTCCAAATTATTGCAAAAAGTAAAAAAAACGGATAAAAACTGGAACCCTAAAAAATAAAAAATGCTTTGTTTTTTTGTTGCAGTTGGAAACGGTTGAAACGGCTCCATGACCTAACTTTACCAATGGGGAGGGGCGGGACGTAGTCCTAAAGTTTTTTAAAATTGAAAAATCCTCACAAAAATTTTCCACTCAAAAACGTGCGACCAATAAAACTTTTTAGTTCCTTTTCGCGCTTCATGGCCAAAGCTTTATCATCAAAATGCTGCTGATAAAAAGATCGCCATGGTCGACAACGACTGGTAAATCCACGACCAAACTCGTTATGCAAGGCCATTCTAATTTCAAAGTTTGTTGTAAACCCAACATACAGTCGGTCGCAGCTATCCGAAATTAAACCATAAACTGTAAACATCTCTAAAAAAAGAAGGCCCACTTTCGTAGGCCTTCTTTTTTGGTTGCGAGGACGAGAGTTGAACTCGTGTCCGCCAACTGGCGGATATGAATCCGACCAGATTATTTTTTTAGTAGCGAGGACGAGAGTTGAACTCGTGACCTCCGGGTTATGAATCCGACGCTCTAACCAACTGAGCTACCTCGCCAAAGGGAGTGCAAAAATAAAAATAAAAATCGGATACAACAACACCAAACAAAAAAAAGGTGGACTTTCACAAGCCCACCTTTTTTTATGCAATTTATGATCAATGTTGAATAATCAATTTACCCTGAACCTTACTCTGATTTTCAGTAATGGTGTAGAAATAAACTCCATCTTTCAAGAATTGAACAGGAATGGTTTGAATGGCAGAACCATTCAATTTTTCCTTCAATACCACTTGGCCTAGTGCATTATGAATTTCAAACAGGGCCTGATTCATGGAATTAAATTCAAGAGTAATGATTGATTTTGCTGGATTTGGATAAACCAAAACACTTCCTCCATTAAAGTCATTCGAACCTACATTGGAAAGAATGTTAACACATGTTGAGTCATTTCCTCGTGTTGCATCATTGAACAAGGATGTTGAAACACACATTCTCACTGCCCCAGGAACAACCAAGTTGTAATTATTGGTGAACTGGAACAAGGTAGAATCTCCTGGAAGAATGTTTCCAGCAAACGACTGTGTCAAGGCATTAACACCATTTACGGTTAAGTTAACGTCGAATACATTTGCAGAGGTAGTTCCAAAGTTCTTAATCCAAACTTGAGGACGAATAGTTGCGGTTCTTGTACCAACGGTTGGAGTTACCACACGCGCAATTCCAATATCGGTGATGCTTCCACCTCGGCGTTTTAATTCAAAATTAATATCATCCAAAGCAACTTCGCACGTATTTGCTGTTCCACGAGTGGTAATAAATCGAACTTGAATTGTTTGTCCTCGGTATGCATTTAAATTGATGGATGTATCTTCCCAAGGAGCATTGTTAGAAAGTTGTTGTTGACCAATGATTGTCATCAAACTAACCCAAGAGTTAGAACCTGAAATGCGAGCTTGCACTTCCAACTGAGTGATGGAAGCACCGTACATGTGGAACCAAAAGTTCAAACGTGCAGTATCGATCCCAGTTAAATTAATACAAGGAGATGTAAGGATAGTAGAATCGCCAGCGGTTCCAGTTACACCATAGGAATAAATGTATTTTCCAACAGTAGTTCCTAAGGTTTTGTCAACGGTCGGACCAGATAATGTTGTACCAACACTTCCATTCGCAATTTGGAATCCATAAGTAGAGCTTGAAATACTTTGAATTTTCCACCCTTTATTGATGTTGGAAGGCACTACAGATCCTTCAAAACTTTGGGTATCGCTTGATGCAATGGTTTGATTCGTGTAGGTGGAAAGAAGAGTATCGTTGGAACGAGATTGATCGGTAGGTAATCCTGTTACGATTCTGAAATTGTAAGATCCAGGAATTGAGGTATTAACGGTTGAAGCGAAAGTGAAGGTGGCGGTATCTCCTGCGTTAATACGAGCTATGGTTCCATTCACAATCGTTCCTGATGGCAACAATTGATACGATACAGGGACATTGGTTTGTGGCGCTGTTCCAAAGTTAGTAACGCGAACTCGAACCGAATCAACTCCTGAAGGACAACTTCCAGTATTTGATGGTGAGATCATGGCAATGGGGGCTACATCGTTCGCTACCTGATTTGAGAATAAGAAATCATCAATGGCCATATCCCCGTAAAATGAGGTTCCTTTGGTTGCAGCAAATCGAATTTTTGTGGTAGTTAAAGCCCCTTTATTGAAGGTGTAACGACGATTCACCCAAGGATCTGTTTCGGCCGTTTGAATTTGACCAACCAAAGAATCAATATTTACCCAGGTTGTTCCATTCAAATATTGGATGTACATGGTTCCCAGTGTAGAACCATAACGGTGGGTAAAGAAAGAAATAGAAGGGTTTGAAACGTTCGTCAAATCAAAACATGGAGATTCAATAAAAGCTGTATCGGTCGTAGTTCCATAGGATGCTTCCGTGTAAATATACTTACCAGCTGCAGTTCCGAAAGTATTATCTACGGTTGGACCAGTTTGTACAGAACCCGTAGACCCAGCATACAAATACCAACCGTAAATACCTGATCCATTAGGACGTGCAGACCAACCTGCGGGCAAAGTACCAGTTGCACCCCCTCCGCCGGATACTCCCGACTCAAAGTTTTCTGAAAATGGAAAACTAGAAACTACTGAATTTACGATGGAAGCTCGAGTTGTATCGTTTGTTCTTAGAGTATCAGCTGGAGTAGCGGTGAAAGTCACCAAATTATAAGTTCCAAATGCCGACATGTTTGCACGAGTGGTAAACGTTACATGAATGGTATCGCCAGCACGAACGGAATCTGTAACCGTTTGAGTAACAGGAGTACCGTTATTGACAATGTAACCTGCGGTAAAGTTTCTAGCTGTAGCCGAGCCTTGGTTACGAACCACCACCTTTATTTGCTGATTGGCTGACAAAATATTACAACCAACACCTGAAGAAGGAGAGATGAAACCAGCCGCCTGCAAATCGGTTGGAGGCGCTTGATAAATCTCAATATCGTCAATGGCGATGTATTGGTTTCCGCCTGTACCGTTTTTAGGAACACGGAAGCGAATTTTTACTGAAGAACGAGCAAATTGGTTTAAGCTCACTACTCGACGTGCCCAAGGCTCGTATTTAGTTAGTTGTTGTTGTCCTACAATAGAATCAATAACTGTCCATATTCCATTTCTTTCAGCTTCAACATAAAGAGTACCAATATTATTTCCAAACATATGGTACCAATAGGCCAAACGAGGTGCAGCAACATTGGTAAAATCAAAACATGGCGAAGTAACCAAAGCATCAGTTCCAGTTCCAGCACCGTAAGTAACCATATAGTTTCCACCTCCGGCAACGCCTGTGGTGTGATCATAACCAGGGCCAGAATTGGTGGTATAGTTGGTATTGTAGGCAAACCATCTCCAAACAAAACCATTGTCAGGATTCACATTCCACCCCAAAACAGATGTACGAACTCCTGGGCCTGTTGCTTGTCCAACAAAAGCTTGAACATAAGGGAATGTGGTCACAATGGGATTGAAATAGTTTCTAGAGGCCGTATCGTTAATAAAGTTGATATCTCCATTTCGAATAGACCACACACGTAGCGTATAATTACCACCAGCAGCCATATTAGCACGAGCATTAACCATGGTGTACTGAATCACGGTTCCACTTGGAATGATGGTTCGGATGGTATCACGTCCAATAACTGTACCGTTCAACTCGGCAACAACAATGATATTATTGATGGAATTGGTACCAAAACTTCCTACAGAAACACGAATAGGTTCAGAATTAGAAAAGCCACATGCTGCTGATCCGGTCGTTGGCGTATCAATACTTACTACTCCAGCATCATTGGAAATGGGCGTAAATTCATAGGCACCAATGTCGGGAGTTACGGCATTTCGGCCTACCCCTAAAATATCATCAGTAACATACGAAGGAGAACCCAAATTATTGAAGGATGAAATGGAAGGAATTGGATTAACCAAGGAAACAATTTGTGGGTTAACCGTTAATGATGCATTATCTTGATTGTAGGTCCCTCTCCAGTTTAAGAAGGTCGGGTAGTCTGTTGTTCCAACACGGAACAATTGATTATTCCCCCCATTAATCCAATAATTGTTGTTATCTGAAATCAAGGACTTAACGGCGAACGTATCATTGAAAACCATGACACGGTAGGTTCCATCCAAAGTAAATCCGGAACCAGCCTTCACAACAATATTGTTATTGATAAACTCCAAACCACTTAACGCAAATGCTCTCTGGCCAGCGGTTGAACGATTAAAATAGAAAACAGCTACTCCATTATTTGCTGTATTGTTACTATTAGTCGTTACATTGATGGTATTATGAACAAAAGATAGAAAATCAGGAATAGTATCCACCGTTGCCGTAGAATCTTGACGAATATTGGTGTAAACAACAATTGGATTTGATGTCGTGTTGAAGTTACAAGAGAAAACGTTGTTATAAAACTTATTTGGAGCAGACGCATCTCCATCCATCGCGTTCAAATACAAGGCATAGTTTCCTTGTTGACCCAGAAACTTATTGCTGTAGAAATTAACGTTATCGCAAGAAATTAAATAACTACCGAAAGAAAATGTAGAATAACCAGTGAAGTTATCTTCAAATCGATTCCCAAACATGGTAAGATTCGATTGATACAAAATGTAGGCACCGTAATACGCAGAGTTCTTGATGATGTTATTTGAAATTTCGTTAGTGTTATCTCTTGAGGCAACACCTGACCCTGAAACGTATAAACCATAATAACCATTTTCAATGGTATTATTGGTAATAACGCTATTGCTAGTTCTCTCAAGATTCAACGTACGATTAAAGGTATTTCCCCCATTTAAATTATGAATAAAGCGACATCCTTCTACTCGAATATCGGTACATCCGACGATGTTCAATGGATAATCACCCGTAGCAAAGGTTGTACCTGTACGAGAAATCGTTAAATCATTCAAATGTACATTCTGAACGTTATCCAATCGGAAAACACAACCCGTTGGATTGGTAATCACCACATCTTGGGCACGTCCAGTGGCTGATTCAAAGTTCAGAATGTAAGAATTCAACCCAGCGATGGGACCACGCAGCGTGTGAGTACCGGTATAGGTACCGGAATCAATTCGAAATGTTACGTTTCCGGCAATTCCACCACACTGAACGGCAGCTATGGCATCAGCAATGGTTCTAAAATTAGTTCCAACACGATTACCAACCGTATACGTTCCACTATTCATGGCAAAACAAATGGTGGTAAACAAGGTATCGTTGAATGGATTCAAATCAGGATTCACGTTATTTGGTCCTTTTACCCAAGTTTTCAAAACGTGTTGACCCGTAGTTGGCAAAGAAAGCGTTCCGGGAAAATTGTGGGTGGCCGTTTGTAAGGTAGAAATATTACCCGACCAAGATCCGGTAATAGGGGTACTATTATTGAATTGGTAACCCACAGAAGCCGTGGTGATATTGTTGGATGCATTGTTGCGAATTTCAATCGCAACCGGAACATTCTGACCCGCAATAAACGGAGCTACTGGAGAAATTAATCTTGAAACTCCTGCATCTGTACCATTGGCAAATCGATATGAAACTGCACCATTAAATTGACGAGGATGGTTTACAGGCGTTGGCATGTTACCACCGTATCCAATGTTTTGACCCGTACGAATAACTAAGTCATTGTTGGCAAAAGTATCCTGATTGGAAGCTGTCCAGGTGGTATATGTTACTCCTACCGTTCCACTAGTTGGCTGACCAATATAAAAACCATAGGTTTGGCCACCTGATAGCAAAGGCGACATGGCTCCAGAGATTGGAACTCCAATAAAGCCAGCACCAGAAACGGTATAACTTGGAACCAGCTCTACCCAATTAGGGGCCTGGATAGGAAAACTTGATGTTCCATTAATGGGCGTTGGAGAATACCAAATGGAAGCTGTACCTGTTCCGCTGAATTGACACCATACCGTATCAACGTACAACCCCACTTTTGGTGAAAGATTAAAGGTAATTCCACCTGAACCGTTACCACCTGTTAATGGAGGTACGGTTGATAGATATTGCGCTTTTGACGCGAAAAGCACAAAAAAGAAACTAAAAACAAGGAATAGTTTTTTCATGAAGGTTTGAATTTTGTCGTGAAAATACGAAACTTTTGGAATAATTAGCATACCCCATTTCCATAAATTGCAAAAAAAACATTTCCTTTGTAGCATGCAATCACTGCCCAATTCTTTTCAAATTAAGGCCACCTGCGACCAATTAATCGTAGTTAACTCTAAAGATCAAATCCCTAGCACCTTAAATAGCCTTGGATCTCTTTACCTCATTTTGGGAGGCGGATCCAACATTCTCCCCATCGATCAATTTGAGGGAACTGTGGTACAAAACAAAATTCTAGGCGTCACCATTCTTGAAGAAGATGTTAATTCCATAGTAATAGAAGTAGGTGCCGGAATGAATTGGCACGAATTGGTCATGTACTGTGTGGAACATCATTGGGGCGGCCTTGAAAATCTCGCCCTTATTCCAGGAACCGTTGGGGCCGCTCCCATGCAAAATATCGGTGCGTACGGTGTCGAAGCCAAAGACAGCATTCAAACCATTCATTATTACCGAATCTCCACTCAAGAATTCCAATCAATCTCAAATGCCGAAGCCAATTTTGGATACCGAACCTCCATCTTCAAAACCCAATTAAAAAACGATTGCCTCATTACATCAGTCGTTTTTAAATTGTCGAAAAACAATCATCAACTTCATCTTTCCTATGGCAGCATTGGGGAAGTTCTACAAAAAAAGAACATTTCAAAACCAAGCATCCAAGATGTTGCCCAAACTGTTATTGAAATTCGCCAATCAAAACTCCCCGACCCGGCAAAAATCGGAAATGCCGGAAGCTTTTTTAAAAATCCAATCATTCCTAAAATTCAAGCAACAAACCTACATCACCGTTTTCCGGAAATCGCCATATTCGATGTCGATGATCAATTTTCAAAAGTATCGGCAGCTTCCTTGATCGAGGGTTGCGGTTGGAAAGGGAAAATCATCGGAAATACCGGAACCTATAAATTTCACAGTTTGGTTCTTGTTAACCATGGGGAAGCCTCTGGAGCAGAAATCATTCGATTATCTAGCGATATTCAAATGTCGGTTTTAAACAAATACGGAGTAAAAATTGAACCTGAAGTCAATATAATTTCCTGATTAAACCCAATAAAAAAGCCCCGAAAAAATTCGGAGCTTTTTTTATTTAATTTTCTATTCAGATTACTTCACAGAACCGATTACGGCTTTGAAAGCATCAGGGTGATTCATCGCTAAATCGGCCAAAACCTTACGGTTCAAACCAACATTAGCTGCGTGAACTTTCCCCATGAATTGGCTGTA
>JACCEA010469073.1_pt1 | contig 10598 bp, 5 predicted proteins | sample 7449851 | NCBI WGS metagenome assembly JACCEA01 (sample SAMN15323453, study PRJNA562643) | freshwater metagenome | isolation source: river surface water | place: USA:Blue River Watershed | collected 2017-08-18 | reverse complement strand
CCTTAGTTTGTATTCCAACAACCTCTGGAACTGCTAGCGAAGTTACTCCGTTTTCTGTCATCACTGACGACCATGGGCACAAACACCCCTTGTTTTCTTACTCTATGACTCCTGACATTGCGATTGTTGATTCCTCATACTGTGACAATTTACCGAAGAGTTTAATTGCCTATGCCGGTTTGGATGCAATTACTCACGCTGTGGAGTCTTATGTTTCTGTTGCTGCCAATGATTTTACCATGCCTTCTGCTGTCCGTGGATTGAAACTGGTTTTCAACAATTTAGCGCAATCCTACAACGTAGGCGATCATCATAGTCGTGAATTGGTTCACAATGGTGCAACGATCGCTGGTCTGTCGTTTAGCAATGCTTATCTTGGCATATGCCACTCTTTAAGCCACCAAATTGGTGGCGCTTTCCACTTGCCTCACGGTTTAGTCAACGCCATTCTTTTACCTTATGTCATGGAATACAACGCTGTTGAAAAGCCAACTCGCATGGGTATTTATCCTACTTATGGTTCTCCTCAGTCCTTGAAGCGCTATGCTGAATTGGGGCGCGCCGTAGGCTGTAGTGGAAATAATGACAAGGAAGTTGCGACTAACTTTGTAATCGCGTTCCAACGACTTTGCACCCAACTGGGAGTTCCCAAATCTTTCAAAGAAGTTGGCGTTGATGCCAATAAATTTGAGCAAGTGGTGCCTCAGCTTGCGGAACAAGCATTTGATGACCAGTGCACTCCTGGTAATCCACGCTTTCCCTTGGTAACAGAATTGCAAGGTATTTTGCGCAACTCTTTTTATGGAAAGGATATTGAGTTTAAATAACAATGTCAAATTTTAATTTTGTCGGGAAGCTTACGCAGAAAATTTTTGTAGTTGCTAGACTTTATCATTAATATCACAAAATGTTAACCCAGGGTTAAACTCGAGATTTGTTTGTAATTAGTATTGTAACATAATAATCGAAATAAATTATGCAGTATTCCATATTCTTTTAGAATACCATGGCATTCTCCGATTTCAAAACCTTTATTAAGTTAATAATTTCACCATCGCACAAGTTGTTGGACATGATGGCACACTATTCTGTCATGAAAGTTGCTTTACCGGTGGTCCACATCAGGTTGATGAGTTCTCTTTTGGCACTTCAGCAGCAGCGTATTTCTCTATCTTTGCAACAATATCCGGTACCTCCATCCTCTGAGTAAAAAAATCGACGAATTCCCCGTCGGGCGAAACCAAATAGAGAACTATTGAATGATCCACTAAATATTCTTCTTGATTTTCCAAATCAGCATCGATGGCCTGGCAATATAAATTAGCAAGCGCCTGCTAGTTACATATTCAAATAACCATACCTTGCTAAAGTACACTCTATAAGCCCTTGCCGCAGCAGCAACCTGATCTTTTGTTCCAGTCAAATATATTAGGTTTTTGTGAAAATCTTGGCCATAATGCTTCAATTGTCCAACAGTATCTCTAGAAGGATCAACACTAATGAACAATGGTTGCACAACGTTGCAGTTCTTCTTTTCTAAAATAACGCATCAATCAAATCGTTTACCAATAAACACAAACTTCTCTTACCTAAAGCATTCATAATTTTAGCTACTTTGATAAGTTCGGATGGACATATATCGGGACAGTATGTGAAACCAAAATACAATAGAGTGAAGCGACCCCGATAAGATGCATCAGATCTCGGCTTGCCATTCTGGTCCACAAGAACCCAAGGTCCACCTAGCGCGGGCTTACCTACGCTGACAACCGTTTTTGCAACTTGCTGCATTTTTTCTTCTTTTTCAACGTTGTAATACATCACAACAGCTCCGCCGACAAGGGCAGTGATTGCCAAACTAACGAATGTTACTGGTCCTCGCTGCGACGCACCACTTGATAGGGATCGCCGCGGGAATCGCAAAACTTGCGTTTTACTGATTACTGATCTAAGCATAATGGGGATGCAGTGTAACAAGGAAGAAATCCAATGACTTAATGACTTTGCTGAATTTGGAATTTTTTCCTTCATCAAATCCGGAAGCAATGATGATATACGCGCCAGCGCAACGCCGCCACAGCAGCTGCCCTGCACAAAATCAAAATGCATATCATTATGATGAAAAGAATAATATTATACTTCTACAATACTTTTAAACAATATCAAATACTTCATATAGTGGAACATTGTACCAATAAACAATATCAAATACTACAACAATATTACCAAACAAAGATACTGGGATAGACGGCGATTCATTCAGTCAGCGGGTAGTAAGCATCACCACCCACATCCAAGCATATCATTGTCACCAATTTGTGCAACTCAATTTCGTTTTGACGGCTCTGGAAAGATGGAAAAACAAAATTCTTTCCAGCTGATGAAGTATCATGGGCGGATATCAGTTGTTCCGCTCAGTGACAATGATTTTCAATTTGTGATACAAAAGCTCATAAATTTGACGGTTGATCTTCAACAAACCGAAATGTGCAGGAATGATAACGAATGGAAACAGTTCTTCGAAGACTTGACAGCATTTACTAACCATATGGTGAATCCTCAAAGTCAAATTCATCGGTATCAATTGGAAATTATATGTGATTGTCTTTTGCCCTACATTACAAAGTTGAAAGCAAGATTCTACACTGATAAAGAGAGGGTGCGTCAGTTGTCATTGATCATGTACGCTTTGTCTATCAAGGACAGTACCATGCATCCTGCAATATGTCTCTCATATTTGGAAGGGATAAAAGAAGAAATACAAGGTAGACAGTCATATTTTTGGAAGTCGGAATTGTTGGGGATATTGGATTCAGCTTTGGAGAAACAATGGCGGCCGATTCTTTTGGATTTGAGGTTCTTTCTGCATGATTTGGCTAGAAAACTCTGTACAGGCTTCCTTTTCACTGTGATTGGCTGGCCATTGGCATTTGTATTCCCAGTATATGGCAATGCAACCCGACTTTTGCGCATATTGAAAGAGTGGGAGTCTCACAGACAAGTATCCAATCAATCAATATTTGAATTGCTCAATGTTGGAATCATGATAATCGGTTTCCTCCACATTATGTCTATCGTTGCAGTGTATCGATCAATCGGAATAATCTGCCCGTTGCTCCCATCAGCCACTATGTTCCTAAGTCTTAATGATAGATTACTAAAACAATTTGCACCCACGTTAACAATCTACGCCATTTCTTACGACAAGTTCATTAATAAAGTTGGTCAGCTGAACTACCTGGGCATGCTACAGTCCATTCAAGATATGGGCTTCAAATATTGGGATTCTAAACGACATGCTTTAAATGATTCCGCTTCTGGTCCACCAATTACAGAAGCAATCGAACTCACTGCTGCTACAGGTATAAGTGACATGGGTTCTTCCTCGCCAATTCAAGTTGGAGAGAAATTTCTTTGTAGCTCAAAAGATGACTTGATGATTATCAACACAGAAGAAGATCAAGAATGGATTTCTAATACAATCGCAGCCAATGAGCTGCGGAGGCGCAAACGCTGAATTCTCCGATCGATTTCATGTCTTTGTATTTGCAGTACTCACCAGTTAATATTTGCCATATGCTGCAGTTATATTGCAATTTATTTGAGTCCTTTCAATTCACAATAGAACAGTAGCTATTGATTACTTATTGTTCGACGTGGAAATGTCTCAAATAAGCTTTACGCAATGTCTCGAGGTCTTCAATCCACATTGCTGACACACTAGTATGTTCAAGGATTGTAATCTTTTGTGAAAGAACATCCACTTGTCTTTTTAATGATATTGCTTCTGTAGCGGTCAATGATTGCAAAGGCATCTTTAGCAAATAATCATAATCACCATTCCCCAAGTTGCTCGATCCCATGGACTGTTGACGGATAATAGCAAGCGGTACAAATCCTCGATTGTACATTTCTATCGACATAGCATCTTCAGATCTTTTGCTTATTAAATATAAATCCAATCGTCTATTAATAATATCGTCAACAAATTTGCTTTTGTTCTGGGCAATCATAAAATCTTCTCTGAGGTACTTTGTCAAGGCTTCTTTTCTTCTTGAGTATCCTTCGAATCGTACCGGAAAATAATCTTCAATTATTTCATGTGGAGAACAATAACGCTTGATCCGACCATCTACACCAAAAGCGTGCATGTTGGAAGTATTAATTGCTGTCGACAATTTCAGTGTTGATACCAATCCATCGGCTTCCATCTTATCTAATGTGGCCTTTGGTGCGGTGATGATAAATTTAACGTCGTCAGTTCCATGATATTCTCTAAAACCTTTGATGTCACCGTTTTCGATGAGCCGATGCAAATACTCCTTGTAGTCTTCTGTCCATTTTTCAACTGGAAGTTCAGTTACTTCAATTGTAGTCTTGTTAATGCGATTTGCGACACCACATGACACGAAGTCATTGGGAATCTTAAAATCCCCGGTGCATGGGACAGAATTAATACTCCCTTTAAAGCCTCTGTACCATGGAACGAGCTCCTTCTTAATATTATTAAACTCCAACTTTTCATGGATGCAATCGATAATGTCCAGAATATTGTAAGAAGGAATATTTGTACTCCACCCAGTACCGATACCTTGTGAGCCATTAATCAATAGATATGGTACAATCGGTAAAAACCATTTTGGCTCAACAAATGTTCCATCTTCTTCTAGATATTGGAGTTGATTGTCATCTTCCATGGGAAACAATTTTCTTGCCAATGGAGAAAGTCTCGCAAAAATATATCTCGGAGAAGCATGATCCTGGCCACCCCTAAAGCGAGTCCCGAATTGACCGATGCCTTCAATAACTGGAATATTGTTCGAACCAACAAAAGATTGTGCCATATTCACCAAAGTAGAGTGCAGTGATGCTTCACCGTGATGGTAGGCTGACTTCTCTGCAATATAACCAGCAAGCTGTACCACTTTACTTTCTTGTGAATTGTGCTGAAATCGTTGAAGACAGCCAAACAGTACTTTTCGTTGTGAAGGCTTTAATCCATCAACGACACTTGGTATTGACCGCCAATTATCTGAAAAACTGTAATGAATCAATTCTTTATCTATAAAATCACGATAAGTAACTTGATGAGAAGAAGAATCGAGATGTATCTGAGGACAGTAATTTTGCAGAAGCCAATCTTTTCGTTCTTTACTCTTGTCTTTCGAAAACGCTAAATCTATTGCTAAGTGATCATCATCCGATGTCCCACTCAATGTGGTTGAGGAAGGAACAAATTGCTTCTTATGAAGGTCAATGTTTGCAAAGTATTCTTTGCCTTCTTCGGCAGTGCTTGTACCGAGCCCTTTGTAGTATTTTATTTGGATTTTCAATCTTTTCTTTGATATTCTTGAATCATCAGTGAAGGACATCATTGAGTCTCTATTAGAAAAATAGGAAATAGTAGACGAAGCACCATCAAAGTCATTTTCTTGCAACCATAGTCGATAGTCAACTAAACTAAAAAATACGCGCAGTACATTGCCTTTGCTGTCGCGCACCTTCACAATGGGTGAAGCAAAGAATTGTATGAAGCCGTGTTTTTTCAACAAGGAGGGCCAAAACCGATGCAAGAAATTGATTATAAGACCTTTAATGTGAGATCCGTCATAATCTTGGTCGCACATAATCATGATTTTGCCGTAACGCAGATTTTGATCATGAAGACCTCGCTCATAAGTTTTACAAAAGTCCAACCCTAAAGCTTTGCACAAGTGCGATATTTCCTCATTGTTAGCAATCTGGTGCTTAGTAGCCGTCCTTACATTAAGGAGTTTCCCTCGTAATGGCATCACACCATAAAAATCTCGACCTAACACGGAGACACCGGCAACAGCCAAGGCTTTTGCTGAATCTCCTTCTGTGAGAATGAGGGTACATTCTAAGGACTTCTCCGTACCAGCATAATGAGCGTCTTCTAGCTTTGGTACACTGATCATCATTTTTCTTTTGCTTGCTTTAGATGAAGTCAAAGATTCGAGACGCAATTGTTCAAAATCACGGAATTCTTTAATTATTCGTTCAATCAATCCACTTCTCGTTAACGCATCCTTCAACAAGCTACGCGGAATCGTGTAACTCGAGGCAAAGTGACCAGGTGGTGTCAAAAGAGAGTCTTTCATTTGCCCCTCAAATGACGGATTGTAAATGCGACAATTAACTAAAATCATCATGTTACTTTTGATGATAGCAGAACTGGCCTCGATTTTGTTCTTCTTTAAAATCATCTCAATCATGGGCATGACCTGGTTAAGTACATACATAACATGACTTCCACCTTTACAAGTCCACACAGTATTTACAAATGACATGCATTCGAAATTATTGGTCGGCGACGGTATTACAGCAATTTGCCATTGGTTCCCGATGGTGAGCATCTTGCATTCTCCAAATTCACCTTCTCCTGCAACATTAGATGGAGAAGAATTTCTAAAGAAATCACAATAGTCTTCGAAGGACTTAATAGGAATAATTTCACCATTGAAAATTACTTGAACCGCGCCGTTCAAACAAGCAGCGATGTCGATAGCTCTTCTTTGAAATATTTGCAAGATGTCATGAATCTTCAATATAGTATCGTCACTTCCATAATCAGTCATATGAAAGCGCTTTAAATCAGGTTGAAATGTTATTTTTGTTGAGGATCTTGTTGGCCACTCATCCTTGGTATTTAAAGGAGATTCAACTATCAAAGGGTCTGAAATATCCTTCATATTGTCAGACCATATTTGATGATACCGTGAACGGCGATCTGAATCAACAATCTCGACTGAAAAATGGCTAGAAAATATATTGGTTAGTTTGGCACCATATCCATGACTTCCTCCAGTGACCCTTTGAGATTTGTCATCAAAATTAGATCCCGTAAGCAAATGTCCAAAAACTAGTTCAGGAACATAAATCTTTTCCTCATTGTGTTTGACAATTGGAATACAATTGCCATCATTAGATATTGCGATCATCAAACCTTTTTCTTTGCTAAATTGGGCTGATATATCGATGGAAGTTGTGTTCCCTTCACGTTGAAAGTTATCTGCTGCATTTACAAGAATTTCATCATAGATTTTCAAAAGTGCTGGACAGAGAAATACTTTCTTTTTTATCATCTTCTTAGCATCCCCATCATAAATCCAACTCTCTTCTGTTGACCACATAGTACTCCCGATATACATCCCGGGCCGCAATAACACATGCTCGATGGGGCTAAGTCTTTCATACTTGGATCCATTCGAATATGTATTTTGCACAATGCCGATCTTTCGTCTTTTTCTGAAGATAGGAAGGAATGCGAAATGTCGTCCATGCATCATGAGAATGTTTGTGATAATAACGCATCAACATCACTTCATCGGTCATCATGACAATAATTTTGTTATTTCGCAGACAAATGAACTGTCAAAATAGCTGATATTAAGACATTTTTCAAAATTAACAGTTAATTTGAGACAATATTCTACGAATTTAATTACAAAAATTACAAGTCCAAATTCCAAATCTTCTTGATGTAGATAGAGCACGATGCAACTTTGGTTTTAGACCGTTGTGAATGGATCTTTTATCTCTTTATTCAATCTTCTACACAACCTAATCATACAAAAACAATAACGTCATAATAAATTTCTGGATATGACTTTGCCATGCATCTACAAAGCGCACCACCTGGTAAATGAACATTCTCGCAATGACTCAGCACAACCGTCTATCTCAACTATGACTATGATTGATGGAGTCTATGATAACGTAGCTTGGCAAGAGGTTGTAGACCACAAATCAGACTACAAATCAATCTCGTTATTTCTAGGTACAACTTTAAAACCGCCGCAATTCTTACATATAATTCTATGTAGTTCTGCATGTCCATAATTATACTATCATAGTTTGCTGACCAGATCATGTACTACTATGTAATGGTATCTACACAGAGCGTTGATGGAGTAAGATTTGTTCCCATTCATTTGATGATGTGACTTTCCATCATCATCTCCTTCTCTCTCTATCTGTCTATCATCTTCTCTCAATTTGTGAACAATGACAACCCATCATTTACGAGCAGCATAGTAACCTATCTTTATATAAAAATTTCAACGGACCACCAATCTCCTGGAATTCAACGATTAGTAGCCCCTCATAAATACCACTATTTAACCATGCAAAGAGCAGACATGCCCGACGTTGGCAGGTAATAGACAGACCATCAAATCCACCAGCAGCAAGTATTGGTAGACAGTAGAGGCGTCGAGTGCGGCTGCCGCTGCGTCACTAGACTCCTAACTTGTACTCATGCTCACCACATCCAACCAAATTGTCTGAATGGGATTCTTCACTCAATGTCATAACATCAAATAAGCCTTTTTTGAGAGGCTTTCTTCATTGGTTCCGTGGTGCATGCTTTGCTCGTGCGCCTTACTCTATTGCTCCCATCTTCCTCAGCACTGATCTACTTAATGTGGAACTGTGCCACCACTGGAATTCTTAAATCACGATTGCACATTGCAAGGGCAACAAGAAACACCAACATCCATGACAATTCAGTTGGGGTTGTTTACTGCCTATAAGGTCAGACCTCCTAATAATGCTGGCGCCGGCCTCTCCGCTCTCGCTGCTGCCGCCCTCTTCCCTACAATAATAAATGCATGCTGGTGACTGCATGCTCGCATGCTCGCCGCATGATGGAACAAAATACCTAACAGTCGCCGGTCCAGATGTATTTTATTGCAAAATTCTATGGAAATCTATGTGACACGATGCATTTGTGAGCAATGTCTGGACCCTATAACCAATACGAAAGCATTCATGGCCCAGAAGGTGAAGAGGAAATTGTCTTCCGTTCCCCAGGTAATTACCATCAGCAATCCGGCTATCTGCCGCCAAATTTAGAAAATAAGACACTGGAAAATCTGAACCCATTAAGCCACACAACATCTCATGGTGGACCTGTGACCGCATCGAAGTTGCGTGGAAGATCCTCGTTTCGGCACGAGAGAGAGTCCAACTTGCAAAACCTAGCGAATCCTGAGTTCTATCGTCAAGACAATTGGTTTGAAGAATTATGTGAGATTCTATTCAAGATAAAACGGAGAGGCACAACGATCAATGCAGAAGTGTATTATGGAGTAATTCACTTTATTTCATGTCTCTATTGTCTGGCAGTAATTCCCCAACAGCTGTATGGGGCAGGATACAACGGCCGACCGACTGTTGTTTCGGTTGCTTTGTGCACTGGCGCAGGGAGTATTCTTTCGGGCCTGTTTGCAAATCTTCCATTTGTCTTGGCTCCACCAACGGTTGTTTCAATCTTTCTATCCGTATTTCTTCAGCAAAAAGAGCAAGGGCCACAGCAGGGAAGCATTGCGGTTGTATTGTCTGGTCTAGCATTGATACTTTTTGGTTGGAGGCCTTTGGGAACTCTCACAGCAAAGCTCATTCCTCTTCCAATCCAGGTTGGCACTGCTGTTGGTATTGGTTTGTTGACAGCACTTGCTGGTTCAACGGAAGTTGATCTTGTGGTTCCGGGGTCTTACACAATCCTCAAAATCGGTAAAATTACGCCCGAAATATGTTTATCTTTCGCTGGTGTCATTCTCATCTGCATTGGAATGAGGCATCACTGGAAAGGTTCCTTTTGTATAGCCGTTATCTTATGTTCTATTGTGTGGTGGTGGTACGACGACTCATTTCCTAATGGAGTTGCAGCGTGGCCATCGGTTGATCGGACTGGTACAAAAGGATTCGATACCAATTCAACACCTTTGCTTACCATTGACCTAGTTTTTCTCTATGTGCTTTATTTAAATGGACTTATGACATCACTGAGCAATTTAGCAGTGCTTACACGTGAAGATAGTACGGTACCCAGAGGTCGTTGGGTCTTCATTATGTGTGGAATTTTTACAGTGTTTGCTGGTATGCTTTCATCAGCACCTATCCTCGTTTCACCAGAATCGTCTGCATCTATTAAGGAAGGAGCCAAGACCGGATTAAGTGCTGTTGTGGCAGGCATACTCTTTTTAGTTGCTCTCTTCTTTAGTCCGTTGTTTGAAAATGTCCCACCTCCAGGAACAAGTCCTGTGCTGGTCATGATTGGGGTGATATTGTTTCAAAATGTTTCTCGAATTGATTGGAGGAATGTTACAAATGCCGCCCCAGCATTTGTTGTGCTTTTCTTCATTCCATTCACATATTCGATTATTCAAGGTAATAATACAGTTTTTAATGTCATCCTTATATTTACATCTGGTATGAACCACATCTTTCTTTTTTCTAGGCGTATTGTTAGGCTATATTGTCTACCTCGCAGTGTCCTTCTTCACGGGCGAGCTAGCTGAAAATACGGTTGATCTGGTTGCATATTACTTTCCAGAATATGAGGCAACGTTCATCCGGTTATTTGGACTTCAGGAAGCAAGAAGTCAACACAATTTAAGTAGGCGCAATTCCACCAGCAAAATCCAAAGTGGTCGATCAAATTCTGTTCTATTCGATGACGATTCCAAGCAATTGCTCGTTGCAGATATGGGTATTGACGATCATTCTCCTTTGGGTGATGAAAATAAAACAACAGGTGCTGATTTTGGCACAGACTTCAGGCATACGTTGGT
>JACCEA011234270.1_pt1 | contig 10599 bp, 9 predicted proteins | sample 7449851 | NCBI WGS metagenome assembly JACCEA01 (sample SAMN15323453, study PRJNA562643) | freshwater metagenome | isolation source: river surface water | place: USA:Blue River Watershed | collected 2017-08-18 | reverse complement strand
TACCATTCATAGTTACAGCAATCGAATGATAGCAACCAGCCGAGAGCATAGTAACCCCTTTGTCCCGCAAGCTACTGATGATCGAGCATTGAAACACCTTCGGTAACGAATGACCTAAACCAAGCTATCAAAAGTTCAAAGTAAATTTAATAATAGCAGCAATCTTAATGAAGTATTCTCACCTGCCCATAATCGTTTCTGCCAAATCCCGCAACAACACCGGCCGATGTGACTACCAAAGTATGGTAGTATCCACAACAAACTTGAATGACGCTATCTACTTCGGAACCAATTGGAAGTTTGGAAAACACTTTAACATGGTTTGAACTCTCCATCCCTAATTGACCGTAGTCATTTTTACCACAAACGTAAACAATTCCTTGTGTCGTTGAAGCTACAGTGTGAAATTGGCCACAAGAAATACTTGCAACATTTTTCGGTGCGCTCAAAATGGCTTGAGGAGTCTTTTTATCAGCCGTATCCCCATGACCCAACTGACCAGAATCGTTTCTCCCACAAGAAAAAAGAGTCCCATCATGACAAAGGAAAACTGTATGGTGGTAGCTGCAAGCTGCTAGGATTACTCTCCTTGACATAATAGCTCGAACAGGTCGAGGAAGAGATTCACTATTCGTGCTTCCTAATCCTAACTAAAAAAGCTGAACATTAATTAGTATCATGCATCAACAGCAACAACTTACCTGTCCTCTATAATTATAACCGAACGAATAAATTTTACCATCTCGCGTGAGCGCAATTGTATGCTCGCAACCATTGAATACGAATACCTGTTGTATTTCTTCGTCTTCAAGTGCTTGGACTATAGCTGGTTGACGAACTTGTTGAGTAGAACCGATACCACATTGGCCATTTTCATTATATCCAGCGGTCAGCAACTTTCCATCTTTAGTCACAAACAACGAGTGTTCATTACCAGCACCAATGCTGATAATAGTTTTATCATCTAAACTATTGATTTTTGTAAATGACTTACGAACATTTACATCTCCAAGACCCAGCTCACCATATGAATTTTGGCCACAAGACCAAACGTAGGTGGAAAAGCCTCTCGACCCTCCACATCCTTTCGTACCATTGACAGAATTAGATCGCTTCGTCGATAGATTTCCATCAATGATAGTACAATAGTCGTTTAACACATCCAATATGATCTTTGGCAATCGTAAAGATTTCTGCAAACAATCTTTGATCTCCTTTTCTATTTTCTTGTAATTCGTTCTTGGAGATATTCTGGTAGTACACTTATTACCCAGATATTCTGCATCACGATTATTGCTTTTGCTTCTACTAACGGTAGGCTCCACCATAACATGATTAGCTATTACCACCGTTTGATTATTAGCAATTACATCCATAGCTATCCCTCCCTTCTCCAAAAATTCATACAACATCTTTCCTTCCGGTCCTTTTGCCTTAGTTGCGTTGAGCTTACCTTTTCCGATTGTGTCCTTTTGATGCTCCATAATTCTTGCAATAGGTGTCGCAGATTTTTCTTTCAGATCTTTGACAGGTAGATGTTTTTGGAAAGAACTAGTATTTGGTGCACGATACTGTAATTCATTTGATTGATGGCGTTCCATGGAGTCATCTTCCAAGAACTTCAGCTCTGGTGAAATGGAACCATCATTCTTATTCGCCAGCTTAGGTCGAGGTTTTGATTTGATGCTTGGAATTCGTCCAACAGAGGTTTTACTTCTTCCAGGTATTACATTAGAACAGGCGGTATGAGCATTGTTGATCGAAGAAAGCATATCTTTCAGCTTTGAGAGCATATTTTCGACTTTCTCCTCTGCTGTTATCATGAGTAGCATCAAATAATGTACTGCTACTAGAATATCCGAAGATGTACCACCCAGAAGACCCAAGATTAAATAACCATATATTCCATACAGGATACTGGTTGTACTATCTTGAAATTTTCTTCGATGCCACGACGCGAGATCAATTTTATCGATCATATGAATTTTATTAAGACATTGTAGAAAAATTTTTCGCAAAAATTTTGTTTGATCATAAGATATGATCAGGGCATGGCTTGGGTTGGACCACATTTCAGGATTAAAAAATTGTATTAAGGAGTGAAGGATCGGTTTTACAGCAGCACATGTAACGGCGCTATCAACATTGTCACCTTCGACCATTGATAAACAGCATCCAAGGGCTAATGTGGACAACGGAAGGTGTGGGTTCAAACTAGGAATATTACTAGTTGTTGCTTGTGGAATTGAGACAAGTGGATACTTTACAGATAATCGATTCATGATAACATTTGTCATATGCTCAAACACCAACACTTGACGATTAATTTGCCCAGCTAAGGGATCACCAAATTTCAAAGTGCTATTCATTTCCTTCTGCAACCTCTTTTTGTAAAATTGCTTACCAATGTCCACCTCATCACCAAATACTATGATATCTTCAGCCAAGTCCTGGACTGAATTATTATTTTCGGCCTGAGAAATTTTCGACTCTCCCGAACCTTGAGTGTTGTCATCCTTACTGGGATCTGAAGCAAACAAGCGAACCAAGTAATCCCCGTCACAAAGATTTTCATAGTTCAAGGCAAGAATTTGTTCATCATCTCGAGAGAATTTTAAGTTGTTGGAATCGCCTCGTCCCCAAAATCGTCTCATGATGTTAACCAGTAGATTAATAATACGTTCAGCAGAAACAAGGAAATTTGATGGCGGTATATTCAAGGCAATATTTGCGAGGCTTGTTCATCTATTTCTGACGGTAGTTTGATAACAAATCAATTGCTGCTAAATCCACATCACACTTGCTAGAATTATTCGTCAATATTATATATATATCTGCATTGAAGGTACACTGTATAAAATAGTTAAGCTTGTACAATAGTGTCAAATAGAGGTATAATATTTTGGCATAATATTATTTTGGATTTTGCTATGGTGTTAATAATTAATGCTAAAGCTAAATCAACAACATACAATGGCCGTTTCGCGTCATGTGGCTGGCACCCTAACCTCCGGCCGAGCAGCGGGCAGAGCAGCAGCAGGGGCGCGCAGAGATTGATACGCCACCTTATAGTTTTGTTCGCATGATTCCAGCGGGGTAGTTTTGGATCTATATGGTCACCAAAAAGTACCCGTTCACCCGTTCCATACCCGTAACGGGTAATACCCTTGCGCACCACCACGAACATCCAATAGTAGCCAATTGGGTTAATTTAGGTTGCGTAAACCATGATGCACCCAAGCTTGATCATTATTAATAAAGAACACCATCGAAACTATTGATCAAGCTCTAAGTAGACCCGTTTTCTCAAGATTTAAAGGTTTGCAAATTTATACCTCATTCATGGCCATATATCAGCCGTTTCACTTTTTCATAATCTCATTTATTGCTCATTCATGGCCATATTGTCTCTCACTTTTATAAAATGGAGGACAATATACCAAAAAAGTGAACCTGTTGTGGATGTGGAGACCAACGTGCTCCATCATCAAGACAAAGTGCCTCTTTGGCATAACATCTACGACACTTATGCGGTTTCACTCCAGTCTTGGCTGTTGAAGCCAGTGAAAGATTTAGGAACGATGATGGGACCGGTAAAGTCATCTTATTGCAAAGCGCTCTATCCAAATATAGCATTATTATTAACGGAGGAGTATGCTGCTTTGATGTTCTTCTTAAGTAACAACAGCGATGAAAGAACATGACAGCTGTTTCTCGTCGTTGAATAGATGTCTTTTATTCAAACCAAAGACTACTGCATAAATATGTCGGCATGCTACACCGTCTTTCCCATTTGCTAAACAAGCGCCATTCATCTTCTGCTCTTCCTCGTTGAAGAAGACGATACGATCTTGTGGAGGCTTACACGCTTCTTTGTTGCCCTGGGAACCATTGTAAGTAATACTTGATCTCCCACCACCAGTTAAACGAAACGTCTCTGCTTGCACCATCTTACTACTAGGACTTGATATGATCCCCATAAAGAGTGCTTTAAGAATGCTCCATCAATTGACGCAATCGATTTGCAACATCTAGTAAGAGCGATATGGGCTTCCATAACAATAGCCACGCGGCCAAAGCTTTAGTTGCCTTGTGAATCGACGACAGTTTGAAAAAGCTCTTGAACACTCTGAAACTATTCCACTTCGACTTCCTTGCGACAATCTTCTTTAAATACAACGAATTTCTCTTGAAGACTCTCATTATCGCGCTGTATTGACATATGCTTGATACTCACTGACTCTTGTAGCGATTGTTCCATTTTCAGTAGGTCGAGGGATACCGTATCATTCACTAGCGTATCGTTATTGCGTGCGATCGATTGATTGACATATACCTTCAATTCCTCTCCTTTCAATAACTGTTGTTGATTACACTCGTGCAATTCATGTTTCCATTGGATAGAATATTCATGTAATTTACTGTGTAAGTTAGTAGTTAATTGTACATGATCTTGTTTACATTCTCGGAAGTCAATTGTTTTATCGTACGAAGTTCCGTAACCCATTTCTCGGATATAAGCTCTTCTTTAAATTTGTTTATTTCATTACGTGATCCTTCAAATCGATAAAATGTCTCTTGATATTCTTTAACAACGTATTGACACACTGGAAGTATGGTCCTCGCCATTGCTGTTGTGATGGAGTTGTCATGTGCTCAAGGTGCGGAATAATCTACATCGCAGCCTCTTTAGCGGTGACCTCCTTAACGCTGACAAAGCTATTGCATCCTTCCCTATGAAATTTAATTGAATGAATGCTGCTGAGCCAATGCATTTGGATACAAAGCAACAATATTAGACCAGTAATGAATATTTTCTTGTGTCAACTTCATCAGTACCATGTCTGTTGTAATTGCATAAAAATAATCAGTGCACGTACGTTTACCAGACTTAGAATTTTGATAGGCTACTCTAAGGCTTTTGCCTTGGATTGCCGCATCAAGCTTGAGGAAAGCAGGGAAAGTGGAATCTGTTAAATAGAGTCTTATCACTCGTGTTCGGAAGCGTCATTCCTTTGGAGGGATGCTTCAATTGCATCCTTCCACCGTTAACACAATAATTTCCAGAATGTAGTCTGTGATGAATCATCTTATTTTCCACAGCTGCATCTTATTGCAAGGTGATTACAATTGGATTAAAAATATGATCTTTCATCGCTCCTTCATCGCTTTTATTTCCGCTTTGAATTTAATGATATAGCCGAACTCCATCGTACTCATATTAAAGCAGATGGTAGACATTTTCTTATAAGTTTTTATGATTCTTCATTCATTCTACCTCACTCTCTCAAAGCAAGTCAAGCAGTCTAGGTGTGGCGGCTGCTGCTGCTCAACAAGCAGAAGGCGGCTGCGCTTGCGCCTGCGCTGGCGCGGAGGGATGCCGGGATGGAAAGGTCACAATATGTGGCTGCTCTGCTTTCTCAGGCGGCGCGCATCATGCCAGCATCATCATGATGTGGGCAGCGAGGCAGCGAGGAGCAGCAGGCAGCGCCGCCGACCGGTGAAGCAAGCATTCCCACACTTATTATTTTATTACGGACGGCTTCCAAATATAATTATATTCATATCAGTACAAATAAATACTGCTCTGATTGGTCTCGATCAGAGGTGAAATAATTCGGTCATTTATCGATTTTCGGAAGTAAAACAAAAGGTTGAAAAGGCTAATATTCTATAGAAGAAAACCAATGATTTGTCTTTTTCCACTCCTATGCAATATGAAAAATTGACATATTTAACAATTGCTAAATTTTACTTATTGATGGTTATAAAACTCCCGGAATGAGCGTGTACTGTTGTTCAAGTATGTGGTACATTTGACATGTTTGTATTTCACAGATCCCAAGATTGTTTCGTATAACTCAAATTCATGAATATCAATTTTGATTGGAAAACTAGACGGCATATTGTTAAGATCTAATGCGTTTTTATTCGTACTATACGTAATTGTGTGGATTCAATGCATTCCAATCGATTTTCTCAGCATAGCATTGCTCAATTTTTGATCAGATATAGGCGCAAATGAAAGCTCTTATAATTCTCTAAAATGGGTCGTGACAGATATTGTTCTTTCCCACAACTAAATTAAATAAATGACTTAACAGAGTGCTTTTGGCCATTTCCCCAGGAACGCTTATCATCAACGTTGATTCAGATTCTCTTATATTTATTATCAAAGATTGATGATTCGCACCGTATCAACTTGTAAAGTGAATATTTCAATCCGTGTCAATGGAAAAACGGCAAAACACAATCCCAATGTGTGACGATTTCTCTCTTAATGTGTGGTATCTCACATTAACTATGGCAGTGATATCTATTTAACACTGGAGTTTGGATGAACTCGATTTTTTCAATTCGATTTCAAAATGGTATTGCTAGATTGGGTATTATATTTTTGATTAGCTTTATGAGGTCCACACTTCAGTAGATATATTATTTATGGAACAAATATTCAATTCACATATTTGTTTCATATTTCAAGATGAATGAGGATACCAATATTAGCAGCATTTACATTGCTATCTGCAATGAGGAAAAAGTTGTAGAAAAATCCCAGAAGGAGGTACGGCAAAAAGAGGACCGTTTGTCGAAGAAGAATTTGGAACACATAAAGCTAATCAAAGACTTATGGATATTGAAGGAATACAACTATGAAGCTCATCATGTATGGTTTGATGGTTTTCATTGACCAGTTGAATTTTACAGCTTTTGCATCAGCAACTCACGATTGAAAAAGAAATTTATTGTGGTCTGTTAGGAGAAATGGCTGAAGAGGAGAAAAAATTCCAGTTTCTTCAGGAAAACTTAAAAATTGTTGCAGGTAAATAAATTGTGGAATTATCTCACTAGTTATGTTTTGACTACAACTACAGACTCGCATGATGGATGGAAGATAAAACGATCAGAGGAGTTGCTGTACTTCGCAAGAGCTATATCTGAAAGCAATTCTTCATACATATCCAGAAGAGAGAGATTGAATCGCGAATCATCAAGCGCCTACTTATATCCTAAGCAGACTTCATAATCAGGAATGAACAATTTTGTTTCTGTTATTGATTTTTTCTTTTTGTCAATTCCAGTGACAAAAACTACCAACTTCCCTTTGAGATACTGACAAATATCTTCGCCTTGTTTTACTCTTGAACTTATCGTGTGATACTGCTGAATAAAAACCTTACTTTCATCTGTACCGATAAAGCAAATCTTTTTATCATTAAAATCTCTCATAATTTGGGCTAATCTCATCTTGGTGCTCAAGTACTCTTCCATTTGAAGCGTTGGAAGGTTGGAGGTCTCAATTTTCGGCTCTACAAAGGACGGTTTTTCATTTTCTTGAACCACTGCATTATTTGGTACAAAATCATTTTCCGCTTTGCCACATCGATCAATTGTGAAAGCAGCGTTATCACTTGAACTCAGTGGTGGATGAACCTTCTTATTATTGTCTGATTGAGCGGAAGGAAACATTTTAAGTGGTAATAGAATTGCGTTATTCGTGACAAGTACCTTCAGGATGCGCGTCACTATTCGAAGCCTTTGACTGAAATGGTGGAGGAGAATCGGAGCGAGCACGTTTTGATCCACATAATTCATTGTTTACACTAGCACTTTTTGTCGCAATAAATTGCAACCTTAATTCGCAAAGGTGGGTCAATAAAATCTTTTTCTCTTCCAGCAAACGCGAATAACGAATATCCGCAGCATCGAACGGAACCGATCTCCCCAGTTCAAATTCAGTTATTCTGTCTTCAATCTTCAAGATATCCTGGCGGATTTTTGAAATCTCGTCAATCATAAATCCCGCCATTGCATCAGAGTCAGAGTCATACGGTGGATAAACAGGCATTTTTCAAAACCATTCACTATACTTGCTTATGGAATTTTTCATTCACTAAAGGTTGGGCAAAAGACGCGAAATGTATACTTCTATATTATGATTACTGCCAAGTTCAAGCAAATAGCTTGGTTTCCACACAGTTCTGCATATTCCCAAAAGTGACCCGTTTCCCTGCCTAATTAATTTTTGGCAGGTTTTCGGATCGATCTGCTGGCGCGCTGGCGCTACTTTTTATTATTACATAAGGCGCCTTTATACTATACCCTATACCATATATAATAAGAAAATGCCAACCAGATCATTCACAAGAACCAATCCACTCAATATATGAATGCATGGGTAACAGTAAATTATGTTCGCCTCATATTGACAATGACGGAGTTACCATTTTTTGATCAAGAGTTCTCTTCTTTCAGTTTATAAAAAGTAATTACACAAGAAGAAACGGTTCGGAGAGTGGTATTTTGGCCGAATCATCGCGGTCGAACCCACTTGCATTCACTACTACTGTTGGAGGCATCCTGTATGAAGAGAATTGACACTATCTCCTTCGAGTGACGTTGGATCAATTACTTTTAAATGTTTGTGGACAAAATTAAAGTGGACGAGTCAAAATGGACGTAATGGTCAATGAATGAATGAGAAAATCGTCGTAACCAAGACGAGGAATACCTCTGCCCAAATAAAACAATTTCTGAGCTTCATACTATGATCAATTCCCCATGTTAATGGATCATCAATTGATATGTGGCGAGGTTTGGTGAAAATCAATGGTCACTGTAATTTGCCAAAAGTGGCTATGCGAGAGTGAATTTTGGTGTAACGGTCGCCAACTTTGGATCTCTCCAACCAAGAGGTTTCAGAAGAAATGTGCTCGTAAGGCAAGTTGACCAGATCCGAATCTGCAATTTTTTTGAATAGTAAAAAAATTAATTTTAGGCCAAATACCCTAGTTTCACGAACCACAGAATCTTGAGCCTATATATATCCTATTGAACTGCAATAGAGCTTGTCCTTCCGCTTATCAAGGTATAATGCTTTTTAACTTCTCACTGAAGTAGAAGTAAAAGCTTTACTAGAGTAGATTGACAACGCTGCCTAGACTGATGGACAGGTCGGGTCATTGTGATGGCGATTGAACGTGGATGGTTGATGAGGATGGTTGCTGTCTGGACTTGTCAGGACATCGAAGTTGAGTTCTGACCAAAAAGAGAAAAACAAATTATCGTCAGTTACAACACGCAATTTGCCGCAAGAAACTGGTTCTTGCATTTGCACTTTTCAGCTTGGTAAGATTTTTATCCACACTCTATCAGGTGTTCATTGTCCGGTTTATACTTTGATTGTTCATGAAAAGGAATCTTTGCAACTTTCATTTGATGATGAGCCACAGCCAGCTAATAATCAAGCATGCCAGGCAAGCTCAGGAACAAGAAGGTTTGCAAGCGGAAGCGGAGTCTTAGATTGTTTGCAGTTATACTGCAAATAGAAGTAGTTTGTTGTTGTGTTAAGAAACGTTTCGGCTTGGGTAGCTTCATTATAAATAATATTGCATCATGTCCAGATACTTAGAAAAACCACGATTATTATACCATTTAACCGAAAATTTGATACGGAGTGCGTTATTATGACAGAAATACTGAGTACCCGCCCACCACAATACAGGATTCTGAGAGTTTGGAACATTTTTAGGAAGTACCAACTACTTCTATATTGTACCATTTGTTTCGGGATTTTGGTTTTTCGAAATTACAATATCGGTTATACTTGATACTGGGCACAACCACATGATTTCATGGCTGGTCAGATTCTCATGCAGGAATCGTCAATTTTCACATTTATGTCGAAGGACTGATAGTGTTCACACAACAATAACCATGCAGGTAATTATTGTTCCTCTGTTAATTGCTGGTCCTTGTTTCTTTTCTTTTTTTTGAGTATTGTCCACTTTTTTGAGTAATATATCTTGACAATCTTCAATTATGCAGATTTTCGTTAAGACTCTTACTGGCAAGACCATCACCTTGGAAGTCGAACCATCCGACTCCATCGACAACGTCAAGCAAAAGATCCAAGACAAGGAGGGTATTCCACCAGATCAACAACGTTTGATCTTTGCCGGCAAGCAATTGGAAGATGGTCGCACTTTGAGGTACGCTAGTCTTTAATATTCAGGACATTGTTTTATCTATTTTGGTTAGTGACTACAACATCCAGAAGGAAGCCACTCTTCACTTGGTCTTGAGACTTCGTGGTGGTGGAAAGGTCCACGGTTCTCTTGCACGTGCAGGTAAGGTTAGAAACCAGACCCCAAAGGTTGAGAAGCAGGAAAAGAAGAAGAAGACTACTGGCAGAGCTAAGAAGAGAATCCAATATACTCGTAGATTTGTGAATGTCGTCACTGCTCCTGGCGGAAAGCGCTTGGGTCCAAACTCTCAAATGGTCAAGCAGTAAATTTGTTAGTAATTAATCTGCTTTAAGTGTTAACTATCATCTTTGACAACATTTTTCAACTGATGGTGTTTCTTGAACAGTTCCCATTACACCTCATCGTCGGTTTCGTCACCAAAATTCATTAACTCAGATAATTTCATAGCAAATATGGCGGCGTTTTCCCTTCGCTGTGCATCCGATAACTCGCCACTTACTGCTTGTCCACGAAGTAAATGAGCCTTGAAAGCAACTATTACTATCTATCAAACACAATTATCTTTCATTGTTCTAACCTGAGCCATCAAATCTTCGAAACCTTCAAAAAT
>JACCEA010942314.1_pt1 | contig 10599 bp, 9 predicted proteins | sample 7449851 | NCBI WGS metagenome assembly JACCEA01 (sample SAMN15323453, study PRJNA562643) | freshwater metagenome | isolation source: river surface water | place: USA:Blue River Watershed | collected 2017-08-18 | reverse complement strand
CCTGGTACCTGACACCGACGACGGCAACATAGAGAATAGATGATAGATAAGGAATGTTAGATGGATGTAATATTGAAAATATAGACTTTCATTTCATGTGTAGACTCTATATAATTAAAATTTTAATTCTCTCTTTCTCTTTCAATCACGATGGTATGACATCTTTCTAACAATTTCAATGTCCGAATGTCTAAAATTTACAAAATAAACTATAACGATAATAATCATACAACATCTTCAAACCATTCCGAAAGCACCATTCAGAGAGCAGGCATAAAGGCTTTACAAAAAGAGAGTAATAATCTGGTCGACTCAATCTTCATAGGCATAAACTCAAATACCAAGGTATCAATACATTTCTTCCAAATCCGTGGGGGTAACAAAATCATAATACAAATTAAGAAAAGGACTTCTCTCAATCCATTATCAATTTTAACACGCACTTATTAACATACAATTTATTATCAAGTAAGCATAGAAAATAATACATTTTAACATACAATGAAGAAAGAAAATAGCTTAATTACAAACACATTTTGACAAGTATCCTGTACAATTATTTGATGAAACTTGGATAGTTATTAGACAAGAATGAAGGAGGATTAGTAACAGGAAGAGTGAAAGGTGTTGCATTTTTATTCAATGCTTTCGAAGTAGGAGCAATAGGAGCAGCTTTTACCTCTCTACCATTATGAAGTTCTTGAAATACTGGTAAACGCGGTTTACAGAAAGGAGCTTTAGCCAAGTACGTATCAGCTGTATTATCATTAATAACAGCCAATAAATGATACCACATAGATATTTCTCTTGAATGTTTGGCACGTTCTTCTTCATTTGGATCATAACATTTTGCATTAATGTCATTCAGTGGTACTTCAAAAGCAGGGAAGTCAAAGATATCATCCTTACGATAAGCAGCTTTGTTATGAGCTGTGTTAATGGGCTTATGAGCTGTGATATTGGAAGTTGCGGTAGAACCACTATGAGTACTATGAGCACTATGAACACTACGATTGTCATCATCAAGATCACCACTGTGACTGAAACTGTTATTTGGGCAAACAGGCAACTTCTTAGTGTTATTATTTGGTCGATATGTATGCAAATGAGATTGAAGAAGAAATTCGGCTTGACGACGCACTGATTTTGGCAATTGAGCGCGTGGATCATGTAAAAAAGTACACTTTGGTCCATATGCGCAAGTACCAGTACAAATAAGATTGAAACATGGCAAAATAGTCTTCACTTTTCCTTTATGTTCTTTCTTCTGATCCTTTGAAGTTGGTAGAGCACATACCATTTGTTTGATTAACTTTAATTGTTCAAACATTTCTGTATCTCGAACTGCTCCAGCTTCTTCTTGAAGTTGCATTACCTCTGCTTTAAATTTCTCAACAAGCTCTGGGGTCAGATTCAAGAGAGATTTCAAGGCAGATTCAGCAGTGACAGCAGGCTTCATAGAGACTGGACCAGCAACAGAAGGAAGAGAAGTGACAGTGTCAGAAATTAATTGAGTAAAATAATTGTTGTTGTTGTTGCGAAACATTGTTGTTGGTGGTCTTGGTGAAGAGGATAACCTCTCAGTGTCAGCTCCACGACCAATAGTCGTAGGATTCATAGTTTTTGGAAATGAAGAACTAAAATCATCAGGAGGACAGGACACTGGTGGTCGGATTGAAAGATAGTTGGGAGTAGACATGATGTTTTGGTAAGCGTCCTAAACAGCAAAAAAAAAAAGTCGAAAGAAAAAAGAAAAGCTCGGAAGAAAAAATTACAAGGTACAACGACGGTAGTCAATCACTTTTGAAAAACTATCCAACTATAGAGGAGATAGAATTATTTTATTACCAGTATATTTAATTTTTGTGATGCGTGTGGTGACATGTGAAGGTGGTAAATAAAATTGTGAGTGTGCTCTTACTGCAAATCTTTGGGGTGGAGTGATGTAAAAATCACGGCGGCAGGACTATGGGGCGATGACAAGTGTGTGAGGGCTGGGATGGGCGAGACCTTTTGAGAGAAAATCGTCAACAACGTGGGAAAATTACCTTTTCCCAAATTTTATGTCATATAATTTGAATTTCTTCCATATTTCCTAGACTCGAAAAGACGATACGAGAAACATTCTAATGATCCTAAAATTGATAATAATATTAGTAATAATAATATTTAATTATGTACTTAATTATGTAAGTGTTAAAATTAAAAAGTTTCTAATAATTCAAAACAGAAACGGACCAACCAAATTCTTGAGGTCAATGATGACACCGGCACTTTGGAAAGCAGTTTTTGACAAAAATTTGCGAGAAGTTAGATACTTGGTGGTGGATGAAAAAGTAGATGTGAACGAAACTAATCCACAGCATGTAAGAACCTTCGCGCTGCGTCTGGATGTCGTTTTTAAAACCTGCTCTTTTCTACTCCGATCCATGTTGAAGAATTTTGAAACGCCTCTTATATGCGCAACAAAGAAAGGATGTCTTGATATAGTAAAATTTCTTGTCGAAGTCGGAAAAGCAAATGTAAATGCCAAAGACAAGGTTCAGATCTTTCTATTATTGTTGTTAAATTGTTTCCTAGTTTATTTCGGTATTTGAAGGATGGTAATACCGCTATGATTACGGCGGCATTTTCGGGGGACATTGATATCATACATTATTTACTTCAAGAGACAAATGCAAGCGCTTGTGATTATGACAAGGTATATGATTAGTTGTATTTGATAATTGTATATAAATTGATATTTGTTTAATTAATTCTTTTTCTTGGTCTTGGAAATTAACTTCCTAGCATGGAAATACAGTGTTGATGTGGGCTTGTTCATCAGGGGATTTGGATATAGTCAAATATTTGATTGAGCGAGCTTATTGTGATGTCCATACAAAAGCATTAGTAAGCATGTGAAGAATTTTTTGAGATTGCGATAATTCTATCTTGTTTACCAAACTAAAGGATGGGCAAACCGCTCTTATGTGGACAGTAAAAATGGATGCTTCGTATTTACCAATTGTGGAATATCTTGTAGATGTTGCGAAAGCTGATTTGTATGAGTATGACCTTGTAAGTGTCGATATTCTAACCTGTGTCTATTTGTTATCCCTGCTCGATCAACAGGAAGGGAAAATGATTCTTGAACATGCCGGTGATCCAAAAATTAAAGCATTCCTCAAATCGAGGATGGAATATTAGTTCCATCCATCGATCATGTACAAAATGTGAATTATGTATATAATTTTAAATTTAAACACATTTTCAATTCACTACAATCACCTATTTACCTTCAAGAACTCTTTTCTTTCTAAAACTATTATCACTATCTTGGTTTTTTGCATCCCGCTTCATATGATTTATATACAGTTCATATATAATCACATCAAAAATCCAATTGAAAGCTACAAATACAAAAGATCTACCTGTACCGGAAATCAGAGGGAGCACAACGCACAACATACCAAAAGAGAATATTTTCATTATATATCGGAAATCTTTTAAACACAACAGTTCAAGTGTGGTTTTATTTGTTTCTGGATGAATTCGTTGTTTTTATGGCATTCTTCAAAAAGAGGAACAGCAAACAAAGAAAACATCGTCGACAATACAAATTTCCAACCAATGATGCGGAGAATATGAAAAATACTTATTTAACCAAAAAATAATGTTAACAACAACTGGGTTGAGAACAAATTCAATCAACCACCTTTATACATGATTTTAACGACAACATGAATTAGCTTTCATTCTCATCAATGATAATTCCCGAGAAGGTTAGAACTTAAAAAAAGATGAGAATGAAAGCAAAGGAGCAGATTACATGGAGAAGAGAGTAGACAAAAGTTTTTATGATAATGCGAATATTGAATCGACGAGTGAGAGTAGAATCAATATTGCATTTTTAAGAACGAAAAAAAAAAAACATACAACAGCATCATACTTAGTGAAGCAACACAGGAAAATACACAATTGTAACAAAATGGCATGATACACCAACAACATACAACATCATAATACCAATCAATTGCTAAACAATATCTATGTAAAATGGCAGAGATAATGCAATTGGGTGATGAAGTTTATAAAACAAAAGAAAAAAGATTATTTTCCCCCATTTAAATAGTGGTAACTCGAACAGGTTCCTTTTTATTCCACTTAAAGGCAACAATAACTGCTCCGATCATTGTAGCGATTGCACCGATTCCAATCAAAATGAAACTTGTAGAAACATCCGCAAAAGTGTTGGTATTTTCAAAGACTTGATCAAGTGACACGGAAAGTTGACGAACACGTTCAACAATGACAGTTGGTTGTATCTCAACAGTTGGTTCCTCTGTTGGCACGAAGGTTGGTGAAGCGGTTGGTGAGATCGTTGGTGAGGCAGTTGTGGGATTGTACGTTGGTGAGGAAGTGGTGGGTTTGTAAGTGGGAGAGGAGGTAGTAGGTTTGTAAGTAGGAGAACGAGTGGAAGGTGCCGCCGTCGGAGTTCGAGTAGTTGGAGATATTGTTGGAGTGCGTGTTGGTGTGCATGTGGGAATCTTTGTTGGAATAACAGAAGGAGACTCCGTTGGAACACGAGAAGGAGCAAAAGTGGGTGGAACAGTAGGAGTGCGTGTTGGCAAATCAGTTGGGGTCTTGGTTGGAACAAACGTAGGGACACGAGTTGGAGACTTCGTTGGACGAGGTGAAGGAGCGCGTGTTGGCATACGCGATGGAGTATTTGTCAACAAAGCTGGTGGACGAGATGGGGCGAAGCTTGGTCTGCGTGTTGGAACAAGAGTTGGAGCACGTGTTGGTGCTCTGGTTGGACGCATGGTTGGAGGGCGAGTTGTAGGACGCAGTGTGGTTGGTGCCATTGTAGGAGCCAATGACGATGGTGCAGCCAAGGCTTCAATCAACATAGATGTGAAATTGACGGAGCCCAATCCTGTTACTGGATCCCAACCAGATACTGACACGAAGCCTTGAGTACAGCACAGAAAGCTGTAACGGGTGCACTTATTGTTACCAGATGTAACATCATTTGTGAATTTACTACCTTTCGCGTAAAGGAATGGGTTTAAGAAACCCATCGGAGACTTTCCATCTGCCAAACGTGCAGAGTTGAGCAAAGAGACCATACCAGCAAAGGTTGGAGCAGAAGCGGAAGTACCACCGACAACATCCATGGTTTGATTAGCAACAACCAAATAGTTGTGAGCAAGTAATGATACATCGGGATAAGCGCGACCTTTCGAATTGTATCCAGTTACAGGCTTTGTCGCTGCAGAACCTTTGGAAATTGTGACATAATTAGTTACGACCGTCTTTTGCCAAGTTGGTAGAGATTGTGACATTGAGAAGCCACCACCCGTTGTAATGGCTCCTCCAGTATCTGACGAACATGCTATCTCAGTTGAATTTATTTCTGGACCACGAGTTCCACCAACAACTGTCCAATATGGACTAGATGAAGGCCAATCTGCCCAATAGCCGCAACGCGTATCTCCATCAACATATCCAAAATTTGGAGCACCATCATCACCTGAAGCAACAATCAGAGTGACACCTTGTAAACCAAGCTTCATCGATTCAATATTGAAGGCATTCTTCTCGGCTAATGAAACCCAGATTTCTAGTGTACCATAACTCATTGAGATCACTTTTGGTGTAGAGGTATCATCAAAGCTTGAGACTTCAACCATCCAAGTATACCAAGAAGTATAATCATCATAGTAGGAGATAGTAGGAACATTCGCAGCAGTTGACATTATGTATTGGAAGTCCAAGTTCGCTTCCATGCAATCATCAAGTGAAAAATAGCAAGCATAGTCATTTACATAACCATGATAAGAAGTTGAAATAGATTGTTCATTCAAACCAAAAATATATTGAAAACAATATAAATCTAATGGACTAACCGTTTGACCAATTGTAGAATAAATCGCTTGCGAGGTCATATTATTACCAATGGAAGTATCATTATCACCAGGGATAGCATACGTACGTTTCAGTAATGCTGGAGTAACATGACCATAGACAATGGCATTGGGCATGTAAGGTATGATATCATCACTGCCATAGTAAGACGAGCTGTTACTATTGGAAGTTTTGGCAATAGCGATTTGATGCAATAAATCATCAATATCACTAACACCATATTTACCTAAATCTTGAATCGTATCGAAGATCGACTTTGGTTTATCAATATTACTAGATGAGCCCAGAGTGCTAGCATCAGAACCCTGTAAGACAGCAACATTCGGATTGGCACGAAGCGCAGCTTCTGAACGACGTTTCGCAGTTTCACTACCTAAAGGAGCAGGCTGATCGCGTTTCTTCCATGGGAAATCTGCTACTTGTCCGACTGATGAAATGTGAATATCGAGTTCCTTTGGCAACGAATAGCTCAATGCACGGTGAACTTTCTTATTTTGCCAATCACTGTGAACAAATTCAAAAAATTCCGTCGCAAAGAATTTCTCCCAATGAGAAATTTTGCTCTTCACCACAATGAACTCATCATACTTCGAACGCTTTTCAATCATCATTTCTCCTTTGGGAAAGTGATCTCGTAAGTAATCCAGCACTTCTTTACTACCTTCCGGATTGGCAGTGAATTCACCTACCTCCGCTCTTGTCCAATGACGACCATAATGCTTGCTTGACGGATCAGATACGTCCATCAGCATATCTTCTAAATGCTCAGTATTACGCTGTTTGATCGCAAAGATTACTGTATGTTCAACCAGCTTGTGAGATCTAATGGTGGAATGGATATTATTGCGACCTTCCAAATGAGCATTCGCGCGAAACACATGGCTTGTTGTATCCACAGACCCAAGAGATGTAGCTTCGACAGAGAGGAATAATTGGGACAAACAAGTAATTCCAATTGCAAAAAGGAGAAATCTTCCTCGACAGCCACGAAGAAAAGCCATTTTGTAGTGAGTTGTGGAGGTAAAATCAATCTTTATCGGTCTTGAAAATGGCTATTTACAATTCCTCTTCATCACATGAAAGATGCAATGAGACTCAAGATAATCCAACGGTACGATCCACCAAAAGAATTGAAATTATTGACAATGAATGCACAGCCGTTCGGCGTGTGCGGGAGTTTCATCATCGTTGAAAAAGCGCTTTTAGATACTAAAAGTCACTTATTAAGGAAAGAACAGGCGTATTATAATATCGCGATGAGGACAGCTTAAATAGGATGGCATCGCCATGAATAGGCCTAATATTAACAGGAGGAAGTGGATTACAAGTTAAAACCGGTTAATTAAAATTAAGTAACTAAGAGTTAGTAAAACAAACAGAACAGTCTATATATTTGTTAACAGTGATTGGCAAAATAAGAAAGTTCACCGTGCATTGAGCTATTCGTTGCCAAGGAACTCGATATTCACATTTCATCAGTCGGACAAGTAGCAGATTTCCTTTACAAGTAATTCACCCGGTGCTTTACTACCTGATACTGTTGTGAATAAGGCAAAAGACGTAGCAGATTTAAGTTCTTCTGATAATATTAATAATCGACCAAAACGAATATTTGATAAAGTACAAAACAAAGGATCATTAAACATTGTCGAATACGATGATGAAATTAAACAAATCGCTGCAAAAATAGTCGAAGCGTCCTCTGTAACCAAATCGATTGATGATATTCCCCAGTTATCAAATTTTATGTATCCTGGTTTAGTCACACCAGCTATGCTCAAACATGTGTATGCTAGATAATGATAGATGAATCCATCGGTAATAATATGACAACTCAAATGATATATTCTTCCAAACGTTTAGTCCATTAGATTTATATTGTTTTCAATATTTTAGGATTGCCATTACAACCTATAACAACATCTTATCACGATTATGTTGATAATTTTGCTTGTTTTAATTCATTTGATGATTGCATGGAAGCGAACTGGACTTCCAATACATAATGTCAACTGCTACGAATGTTCCTCCTCAATGTTGTCGGTGGTACTTCCACTGGTATGGTTTCTTTGCTCAACTCTGCACGTTTGGCAGATGGAAAGTCTCCCATGGGCTTCTTAAACCCAATCCTTTATGCGAAAGGTAGTAAATTCACAAATGATGTTACATCTAGCAACAATAAGTGCACCCGTTACAGCTTTCTGTGCTGTACTCAGTATCTGGTTGGGATTCAGTTACAGGATTGGGCTCCGTCAATTTCACATCTATGTGGATTGAAGCCTTGGCAGCACCATCGTCATTGGCTCCTACAATGGCACCAACCACACTGCGTCCTACAACTCGCCCTCCAACCTTGGTCCCAACTAAATTGCCCACCATTGAACCAAGTTGATATCCCACACATAGACCAACTCCTGCTCCATCTCGTCCACCTGCATGGTTGAAAAGCCCACCAACAAGAATGCCAACTCGTATTCTATCTGTTCGTCCAACTAGACCACCTACTGAAACAGCCACACTTGTTCCTACGGAAGATCCGACACAACTTCGCACTCTATTACCAACTGCCCCACCATCGTTTACTCCAACTCGCACCCCTACTGCATCTCCAACAAGAGTTCCAACAGATGCTCCTTCTTATGTTCCAACGCGTCTGCCGACTGCTTCACCAACAACTCGTTCACCAACTGCGTCGCCAACAACACGCTCACCAACTACTGCACCCACAACACGTTCACCGACTACTCAACGGTTTCTGCAATTCGCCGTTTGAATGATAGTTTGCAGGTTTCTATCGTTGGTGTTGGGTTTGATGAACAAATTGCGATTTTTTCTATTCTTGCGGTCAGATTGGTAGTTTTTGGCACTCGCTCCCGTATCCACGATTTAATATCGTGATGAGTTCAATTTGTAGGACTTTCCGGTAGTCTACATTTAAACTTTTGTCTTACTATGGAGGAAATAATTACTATATTGTGCATTTTTATGTTTGTAGAGAATTATCTGTTTTATTTTACTTCATTATAGTGGTGCTATGAATTCATATATATTTGTGCTCACGATGCTTTGCCTAATAGGCGTAACTACAAGCGATCCTATCGCTATTGACAGTACCAGTTACCGTGTTGAAGTCTAGTTAGCTTTGTTAAATTTTAATTAATTATTCCAAGATATAATTCCCTACAAACAACAAATATATGATAATCATTAGCAACAAACACAAATTCTTTACATGTCACCAATGCGGACATGCACTTTGAGTACCAACCAGAGAAAATGTCTGCTGCCAAGCGGAGGAATGTCTGCTACATTTACTAACAATCTGTAGTGGTTAACTATCTGTAGCATCTTGTTCGGAATAAATTGCTTTTATGTTTTCGATATATGCTTGTACCTTCTCTTCATTCATTATTACTGCACCACATGATGCAAGATATATCAAATCATTCTTTTCAAAATCATATTCAACTAGAGTTTTCTCATCATTTTCTAATTTTATTTTAAGCTTTGTCTTCGGTTTTGCTATGGTTAAGTTGTGAAATGATTCGACAGGCATACCAGTCAGATCACGAAGTTGCTCTTTCAATGACAGTACTGTGGTTGTGGCAGGATCAATGTCAACACTAACCATTTTATTCACAAGTAGTATTTTCACCATCATTGTTGCTTTTGATTCACTCTGTCATTATATGTGGATCAACCGCTACAGAAAGTATTGAATGAACAAAACTCCAACAACAAGCACATAAAATTGTTGGGAGACGAGATGTTATTGGAATCACAAAACACGGACGAAGTATATTGCTTTATAAATCTTTATTTTCAACACCCAATAAGCGAGGTGGCGCAGAGGAAGCGCATAGGGCCCATAACCCTAGGGTCGGAGGATCGAAACCTTCCCTCGCTACAAAATATTTTTAATATTCGTTGTTCTACCGATCATTTTAAAGATCATTTTAAATAAACCAAAGAGATTTGAAACATACAATATTTATTAATAATTAAAAATTACATTCATTAAGTTAGTCTTCATTTAGCTATAAATTGTTGAATGGATAACCTCATACGAAAGACTTCACAAAAATTTCTAATTCCCCAACAAATTACAAACTACACTTAAAACATTTTTCATCACCATTCATATAACAACCCTTTATATTAAGCTGATTTAATTCAGTATCGCTTACTTCTGCACAGCAACGTTGTACATTGGGCAGCCAAAACCACCCATATTACCTATGCATCCATCCATTCTATTGAAGGACACATCCATGCTGCATATCTAACAATAATTTTAACAACAAAAAATACATATCCATAATACATCTCTTAATACACATAGTCACACTACTAAACAATAAAGTGTAGTAGCATTTAGTTCACTTCATTCATATATTTTTATGGTTAGTTTATTTGATAGTGAAGGTTAGCTTAGATAGTTCACCCAATCATCATCAAACAGTATAATGGAAGTACTTAATTTAGTGCAATACATACAATAAACAACTACATGCCTACTAAACACTCTATCAATTATACGCTAAACAGTAGATAGAGAGTACAAACACGAGTTTTCTACAATGACGTGTTTTTATTATTATTACAATATCAAACGCTAATCGTATTGTCATTCTATGGATAAATGTGTATTACGCAAATAATGGGAGAGAATGAAATTGTTATGAGAAT
>JACCEA011794588.1_pt1 | contig 10600 bp, 9 predicted proteins | sample 7449851 | NCBI WGS metagenome assembly JACCEA01 (sample SAMN15323453, study PRJNA562643) | freshwater metagenome | isolation source: river surface water | place: USA:Blue River Watershed | collected 2017-08-18 | reverse complement strand
TTTATATGGTATCCACCTTCTGGGGTGTATATGTTATTACAATAAGATTTATTAATCTCATCACTACTATTCATAAATCTAAAAGCAATAATCCCATCAGTTACTACATTCTTGTGTTCTAAATTAAGAGTAATTATATCTGTTATATTCTTTTTACTTTTAGATAATTCAGATAGTAAATCTGTTATACCGTTATGAAATAAGAATACTTTAGGTTCAGTATCTTCTAGTTCATCTAGTAATGTAAACTTAACACCAGGATTTAAATAAGCTTTCTCGGTTATAACCGATTTTATTAATTCGTAATCGTATTCTAAATTATCGAATATCTTTTCATCAGACATCCAAGTTATAGATGTTCCAGATTTCTTAGGTCCTTTATAAGTAGATACATCTAAAGGTCCTGTTACTTCTCCACCATTAACAAATGTTAAAGCATGTATTTTCTTATCTCTTATTACTTCAGCACGCATGTATGTAGATGTGGCATTTACTACTGTTGAACCAACACCATGCTATCCTCCTGATGCTTTATAACTATTACCATTAAATTTTCCACCAGCATGTGGCACTGTTAATACTACTTCTAGAGCAGATTTCCCAGGATACTTTTTATGTTCATCTATAGGTATTCCTCTTCCATTATCTGAGATTGTAACTTTACCGTCTTTATGTAGTATTGTGTTTATTTCAGAACAATGTCCAGCTTTAGCTTCATCTACAGAGTTATCCAATATTTCCCAAACACAATGATGTAAACCTCTAGTATCAGTAGAACCTAAATACATTCCAGGTCTCATTCTAATTGCTTCCATTCCTTCTAATGCATCAATATTATCTGCTGTGTAATTACTCATTATTTCACTCCTTTTAAATCTATTATTGACATTCCATAATCAAAACCATTTTCTTTTAGTTCTTCTTCAAATTCATCTGATATTTTAGATACTCTATCTTTATACTTATTGACAATATTATATAAGCTATCTAATTTTTCATCAGGTATATCTTCTTGTGCAACTGTGTACTCTTTATCTGCTACAAGAATAGTATCAAAAGCTAGTGGATATTTTCTTTTATTAAACATGTATTCCTCTCTCCTTTTTAGTTTTAGTTTTATGGTGATATTTTTATGGTGATATTTTTATTTCTCCTATTAAATTAAAGCTATTATACTATTAACTCTCTTGGTCCAACCCTTACCATATTTAGACCAGGTCTTAATCTTTTTCATATAAGTTAAACGATTCTTACATAATGTTTTAACAAAAAGTTCAGGGTCAATTTCATTAATTGCACTTATTGTTTTATTTCCGACACTCCCATCCACATTAACATAATTCTTTCCTCTAATTTCATTTACTGTTTTCTGAATTATAATAGATGCATTATCTGGGTTACTATTAAATAGTAAATCAAACATAGCTATACCAACGATATTATTATGAACATTATCTAATTTATATATATCCCATAATAATTTTTTAGCCACCTTTGATGCGTTAGTTTTAGATAAGGTTGTTAATTGTAAATTAGTCTTGTACTTTTTATTAAACTTATTTAAAGTTTCCTTAGTTATACCGTACTTAGAGTGAATCTTACCGTTGGTTTTATCTATTGTACTTCCTTCCATTTTTAGCGTAAAACTCATTGCCTCTTCGAAAGAAGCAGCAGTCACCTCACAAAATAATGATAAAGTGAATATTAAAATAACTAGTAATCTTTTCATCTTTCCTCCTTTTAGATTATATCACCAAGATAATAATATATAATAGGAATTAACTCCCTTTAAGGGAGTTAACATTATAAACTTTTAGATTCAAATATATTTTCATCAGAACCATTTATCTTTTGGTAATACTCTCTATAGTAATTTCTGTCCACTAATATATAAATTTTTAATGAACCGTTGTTGATTAATTCCTCCCTATTGTCAATAGTATATACCATATTGTTAGAATAAATATCAGTTTTATATGTCTGTTCTACATTACCTGATTTGAATATAATCTTAAATTTACCTAAATTCTTAGTATTATTGCAGTATTCCCAGTAACCACAATTATAATCTGATGGCTCTAATATATCATCGAATAGTTTAATTTTCTCAGGAGTACCAAACATTTTAAGAGTTTCAGCATCAGCTGTTTTAATATCAACTATTTCGAATCCTTCTAATACAGGGTCTGCATTGAATAATTTACCAGTATCTTCTATTGTTGCTGTTGAAGTTCTATCAGTTACTTTATTTATTCCATCTATGAACTCTGTTATAGTAGGAACATACTTATCAACAATCTTAACTCTATCTCTACCAAATATAAATACATTAGGTACATTAGCATGAAATAAAAAAGATTTCATAATTGTAAAATGTTTAGCAGTATCTCCTGCTTCTTCAGGAGCAGGTACTGATTGTGCAGGGTCTGGTTTAAATTGTAAATCACAAACATACTTCATCATGACTTCTCTTATTCCAGTTCCTGGATTAACAGCTACTCTGAATTGATAAGTAGCTCCACATTTAGTATTCATATGTTCTGCAAACCAATTTAATGATAATTCTTTATCATACCACTTACAAATGTAATATACGAATTCTTTAGGTATTACTGTTTCTAAAGGAATCTTAATAGAATAGAATGTACCAGCTGCAAATATATAATCCCATTTCTTTACATAGTTCATTATCTCTAATTTAGATTTATCATATAAATAAAATTCGCAATTGTAGTTAATACTTTCGAATCCGACTCTTAAGTCTATGTTCCAGAACTCATCTCTAGGATTATCTATTCTATATAATTTTGCACTAGACGATTCTATAGGTATTAATGTTCCTCTGAAACTCTTTTGATTAAGAGATGTATTAGCTCCAAATATTTGGTCTAATGCTGGATTATATAATAAACTATTCTTCATAACTAAGAATGGATAAATATCTTTAAATAGTTTAGCACCAGGTCTCATTAATCTTTTATTAATAGCTAAAGAAGTATCTACATAACACATCTCTGGATTATTAAATGGTAATACTTCCGCTAAATAAAGTAACATAGTATCTTTGATTTGATGTAATAAAACTCCATTAACTAAATCAAAGTCAACCAAGTACTTACTATAATGTTTTGCAGTCTTAACTACACCACCAAATAGTTCAATCATTATTTACCTCCTTTTTGAATATTCTATATAGGGTAATGTTAACATTATAATAGAAGGAATTTTGAGAGGAGGAGATATTGTGATAGAGCTTAAAAAGATTGAGAACCTATATATTCAGAGAGCGATAGTTAGAACTAATATAACTAAAACTCTTAATAAAGGTTCTGCTTATATGTTTATAAATAACGGAGAAGAAAATACAGTTAACGATATAAGAAACTTTCTTAGTAAGAAGACTAAGTTTGTGCCTTTTGGTAATATTAAAACTGTTATAACACCAAACACAGATATAGCAACATTTAATTCATCTACTATAATGAGAATAAAAAATAATAGAGCGGAAACTATAAAGAAATTTAAAACAGAATTACCAGAGATATCTAATGTAAAATTAGATGCATCTCAAACACAGAACTTAAATGCAATTAGTTATATACCTTGGTATTTTGAATTATCTCAAAAATATAACAGAGAAGATAAGAGTATTAAATTATTTTCAGCTATATTAGAAAACTTTAGAAGACAATTTTATATACCGACTAAGTTCGGAGATAAAACTAAAGCTGATATATTGGAAAATAAAGATATAAACTACACTGAAAAATATATGATATTTTATTTGAATAACTTTGATGTACCTAAAATATCTGATTTAAATTTAACTAAGTCAGGTAAATCAAAAGATATACTTAGAAACTTTTTGTATTTCTTAAGTCACGAAGCTAAGAATGTTACTAGTCTTATAGAAGGTATAAACTTTGTGTTTATATCAAATAATGCTTTAATTAGATTTAATTACTCAGATGAGACTAAAATAGCAGAGTGTTGGTTTGACACATATGATGAAGAAGGTAATGAAGAGTATTATGAAATATCAGAAGTTAATTCAGTTAAAATAGATTTAGCTGAAGCTTCTAAAGGTAAAGATGCTAATCCATTTATAGAAATAACTAGAACTCTTACTATACTTATAAATAAAATAGTAGGAGATAATAGACTTAGTGATTCTGAAGAAAAGATAGCTAGTACTAGAATAGATAAACAGACATCTAATGAAATTGAAGATAAAAAATTAATAGATGGTTTAGTTGCTGTTGAAGATAAATTAGAAACTTTACCAGATGATTTATCAAACGAATTAACAGATGATATTAAACGTCTAGACAGTCAGTATGATAATGGTACTAAACAGAATGAAGAATTAGAAATGATTCTTAAGAAGGTAGAAGAAAATAGACAGAGACAAGTAAAGATTATTTCTCCTGCTGAAAGAGCCGCATTAAATAGAATGAACAAAGTACAGATAGGTAAAACTAAACATACTTTAGAAGATGTAGTTACAAAAACTGTAGATACTCCTATAGAACCTATGGTGGTTCCAGTTAATTCTCATAATGGTTATGAAACTAATAATTTCCATAACTTCACAGACACATATAATAAAGAAATGAGAGAACAAGATGTAGTTAGAAGTTTAGCTCATTTCAAAGATGCTGAAGTTCCATTATATGTTGAGAAGGTTGAAATAGAAGATACATCTGATAGATTTAATGAACAGGAAACAGTTAGAGTTAAATTCAGAGATGAAGACAATAATACTTTCACAGTCACTATGGATTTACCTAAAGTATATAAAGGTAATAGAATTAAATTGAACTCATCAGAAAAAGTAATAGTTGGTCAATTAACATTCTTACCTATCTTGAAGATAAATGATTCTGTTATAATAACCACAAACTATAATAAATTATTTATGGAGAAAAGATATGGAAATGGGTTATCTCCTCAAGCAAACAAAATGCTAAGAGCATTTAAAAAGATGTTTGAGAATAATATTAATCCTGATAAGATATTCTACGGAGATTATAGCGGAACTAATCAAGAATGTTTATTCTTATCAGAAGAGATAAAAGAATTATCAACACAAGTTATGTTTATTGGAAGTAGAACTATAGAAGAAATAAGAGATAATATAAAAGATTTAAAACCTGAAGATTATTTTATATTATTTAGTTGCGATGATATACAATTATTATTCCCAGAAACACTTAATAATGAATATATTCAAATAGGTATGATTAATGGAGATGCTATAATGCAACATAGAACTACAGGTAGAATAACTATAGAAAGTGCAAACTTAATAGATGTTTCTTTGTATGATGCTATACTTGCTTTATCTGATGAAAAGAATCTTGGTATTAGACCTTATTATGAAGATATAAAAACATTAAATAAATTAACTTCTACTCATGTAAAGGTAATGGATAACTGGACACCACTTATTTATATATTGGTATTTACAAATGGTTTACAAGTTATACTAGAAAAACTAGGAGTTAAGTTTGAAATAATTCCAATAGAACAAAAACAAAGAAGAGTGGATAAAGAGAAAGAACTTAAAATAGTTTTAGCAGATTGTATTGTGTATTTAAATGTAGAAGAATCTGCACACTCTATATTATTATATCCATTATCTGATACAGATTTAAGTATGTATGAGTTAGCTGATTTAGAATTACCAGAAAGAACTGCAGATATATTAGTCGATTATGCAGGTGGTAATATTAACTTCCCTACTTACTTAGCAACATTTAGAGATTGTTTAATAGACCCGATAACTAAAGATATATTAGCTTCGTTAGAACAGCCGACTGATTTCTTAGGAGTATTCCTTTATGCTAATAATCTTTTATCTTCTCCTATAAGTATGGAAGAGTTATCTTTGAACTCTTGTAGAATAAGATACGCTGAAATAGTTCAAGGTGTTATGTATAAAAACTTAGCAGATGCTTATGGAGAGTACTCTGTTAAAAAGAAAAGAGGAAGTAAGTCTGCAACTATGTCTGTCGCTAGAAATAAAGTATGTGTTGATGTTATGGCTCTACCAAATGTAGAAGAATATTCTAGAATTAATCCTTATCAAGAATCAGTTAAAAGAAGTTCTTGTAACTATAAGGGTCATGTTGGTAAAAACCTTTCAAGAGCATATACATGGAAATCAAGAAGTTATCATAAATCATATGTAGGTTCTATAGGTTTACCTACAGCATTCTCTGCTAATATAGGTATTACTAAACAACTAACTATAGACCCTAAAGTAAGAAATCTTAGAGGGATGTTCGATGTTCCCACTGATGAAGAAATAGATAACGGAACTATAGATACTAAAGCTATTATAACTTCAACAGAAGCTATAACAGTTGGTTCAGCTTCACATTCAGACCCACCAAGGATAGCTATGAACCAATCACAAAAATCTCATATAGTACCTATTAATAATATGGAATCTGCTTATTATAGTAATTCTTATGACCAAGCATTACCATATTATACAGAGGACTTCTGTGATAAAGCTAAAAATAAAGGAACGGTAGAAAGTGTTTCTGAATTCTATATAGTAGTTAGATATGATGATAAAACTGTAGATACTATTAAATTAGAAAGAATAAATAAGAATAGTGCTAAAGGTAAACATGTTATTCAGTATATGAATACAAATGTAAAAGCTGGACAGAAAGTAAAGCCTGGGGATATACTAGCTTATGATAAAGACTTTATAAAAATGAGTCCAACAGAAGGACCCATAATGACTATGGGAACAAATGCTATAGTTTCTATTAAATCTGATTCTACTTCATTCGAGGATTCTGTTAAGATATCTGAGTCATTATCTAGAAAGATGATGAATAGAAGTATTAAAAGAGTTGCATCTAGAATACCAGCTTCTTCTACTATGAAAGAATTTAAAACTATAGGAGATATGGTTCTAGCAGAAGATACTGTATTCGGTTACGTTATAAATAGTGAAGATGACGCGCTTAATGAATACTTAGAAAAATCTGTATTATCAGAATTAGATTTGGAAGAAAGAACATCTCATAAAGCAGGAATGATTAAACAAGTTAATATATTCTATTCTTGTGATAAATCAACTTTATCTCCTTCACTAGCTAAATTTGTTGATAAAATTAAATCTGATATAATGAATAAGAAAGATGAGAAATCTCTTCATAAAACTACAGATGATTTTACAGTTAGAGAGTATTCTGAATTACCAGAAGAAGTAAAAGCTGGATTTAAAACTAATGGAGATTTATTAGATAAGAATGAAGTACTTATAGAATATTATATCGAATATCTAGATTTCATGTCACCAGGAGATAAGTTATCTACATTTACAGCTCTTAAAGGAATAACTACTATAGTTACTCCAGATTCAGAAATGCCTATGTGTTATGAAACTGGAAGAGTATTAGACGCTATAATATCAGTATACTCTGTTGGAGCTAGAAAGGTATTTGACGTACTTATAGCGGCGGGAGCAGGTACTTTAATGTATCATGTCACCTATATAGCTAGAGTATCTTTTGGAGCAATTAAAGATGATAAAGTTAAGAAAATGTCTTTCGATGCATTTAAGAAATGGGTATTACAAATAATTAATAAAGCAGACCCATCAGGATTAAATGAGAAAAAAATGAAAGATATATTTAAAACATTAACTGAAGCTCAACTAAAATCATATGTTAAAGACCCTAACTTTAAATTTAGATTATATGTTGATGAATTCCATAATGAATTAGATTACGGAAATATATTAGCAGCTTGTGATATGGCAGGAGCTATATATCAAGAAAGATTAATATTTGATAGAGAACGCAAACTAGTTACTGATAAGAAGTATCCTGTTGTATTATTACCTATGACAAGATTACAACAAAAAACAGAAACAGAGTCAGCAGCTTCATCTGATACAGATAGAAGAAACTCTATGGGTCAAGTTGTTAATGAATCTAAATCAGCTCAGTTCTCTAAACCAGAATTAGCAGCAACTATATCAACTAATAGGTTTGAAGAAACTAAAGAGATGATGATGGTTAGAGCAGGTGGAGAAGAAATGAAACAACAAGTATATAATCAAATACTTAATGAGGGAACTGCAACTATGTCTGATAAAGAAATAGATTTAAATAGTAGAAAAGAAGTTAATAAACTTAAAGTAAACTATCTAATAATGAATCTTAAGTTAGTTGAATAAAAAATAAACTCCCCTAGGGGAGTTTATTCTAATTCAAATATTTCATCTGTTAAATAAATGTTTGTAGATTTACACACATCACATACTTCTGTTCCTTCAGATATTGAGTCTCTGAAATCTTCTCCAAATTTCTCAACCAATTTTTCTAAGTTCCAAAAACCATCCTTTTCATACACAGGTTCGTAATATGTTTTGTTATTATGTTCGAATTTCCAAGAACCCACACATCGTGTCTTATATCCACAACAATAACATTTAGTAACTCTGCAAGTAACTCCTAGTTTACTCATTTCTATACCTCACTTTAATATTCATAATCATAACAATCATAACTATACTCGCTATTATAATCATATTCTTTAATACTGCTAAAAACTCTTTTATCACATGTATGTTTATTATAACATATATTACATGTATTTACACCAATATTTAAACATTCGTTTATAGACATACAATCCTCCTTAAACTATAAAATATTCTACTAATGATTCTATAAATTCTATAGAATTCTTTTTAGAAACAAAATCCTCATATATTCCGTGATGAGCATCTAATAGCATAGAATGTAAAAACTTATATATAACTACTTGAGAAGTATTATTCTCTAACATAATTAAGAAATCTTTCATCTTTTTTGTAAAGATATTATTTTGTCTATATCCTCTAATATAGAATTCACCAGACCAACTATCATAGTAAAAATTGAATTGTTTCCATATAAGTAAAGTAGAAGCTGTTCTATCTTCTCTAAACATAACTGGTCCAAAAGTTGTCTTAGTTATTCTATTTACATTAATTAACCAGAGAGCATCAGATGCTCTACTAATTATTTGATGTTCTTTAATTTCATTTTCTTTTTTAAATATTTCTACATATTTATTTAAAGCCTTTTCTTTTTCTTCCTGAAGTTTAAACTCTCTTATAAATAATCCTGTATGAACTATTCTTTTTTCTTTTTCCATATTCATCAGTTCGTGATACTTCTCTTCAGTCATAAAACCTTCAGCATATAAAACAGATATACCAGCAGACTTTGCATCAAACTCTCTGATATATCCTTGTAATAATTTAATATCATCCATACAATTGAGATTCCATAGATTGTTCATATTTAGAATGAGAATCTATTTTCTTATCAGATAACTTTAAATTCATTTTATAAGCTTTAGGAATTACACCAGCAATCATGCCTTTCTCATCAAATATATATTCTGTTTTAACACCTAATTTAATAGTTGCGTCAGAATCTATAGTTGTAGATGGTATACTTGATTTTATAGTTAGAGCAATATCATTAAACGGCATTGATATGTCTGAGAACTCTCCGTCATAAGTTACCGTGAAATTATGAGCTCCCATTCTAAAGAATAGTTTTAAATCTAAAGCATCCTCGTTCGATATAGCTTTTAAAGAAGGTGCGTCTCCCAATGGTCTTCACATAATATCGATTAGTATTATGTCTGTACGAAACAGCTTCAGGCTTTCCCTGAATGTTGAGACTATATCTTAACCACATCAAGTCTAAGTTGATATTAGGTCTACCGCATTTCGAAGTTCTCTTGAACCCTAACAGCCACCACAGCTGATAGTCGTTGAACTGCTTTCGCAGCTGCTGATTAACCATTGTATAGGTATTCTCAAAAGAGACCCTATTAACCGACAGAACTATCTTGAGTACTTTCATCAGAGGATAGCTTTTTCTCATCATCTAGGTTATCCTATATACTTTTCTTCACTCTTTCGAGAGCCCGCAGGCGATATAGGCTTTAGTGCATTCCAGCAATTAACGGTATTTAAACATCTATAAGTTATCCCTATAAACGTGACAGAAATTTTATCATGGTCACTTGCAACCTTTCCACAAGTTAATGGATGCATATATATTACTTTAGCATCTGTTAACCCAGCTATAAGTATTGGTAATGAGGATTGTAGTGCTATAGTTGGTTGTCTATTAAACTCTACTATTAGAGTATTAGTAGCAACGAATTCTTCGAGGATTAATTTTTCTTCAGAGGAAGGTTCTTTATTCAAATTTAATAACTCTTGTATATCATGATATCTATAAGCTTTATTAATTAACCATTCTTCTATTCTCATAGAGAATAATGCTTTAAGTGCATTATAGTTGATAACACATAAGTCTTCTTTCAGACCTGTATTTAACGGTTCTAAAACCGCCATCACTACATTATTTTGTCTTAGACCCATTACATTAGCTCTTAGATATTTCTCTTTAGCTTCAGTAGCTATTTCGTGTATTGCTACACCTATCTTTTTAACTATCTTTGTTACAAGGAAATAATTTCTACATGCAAAGTTAGTTCCTTTAAATAAGTCGAAATCTTTTAATGCTGTTGATAATTCTACATACAATTGATTAAGACTATT
>JACCEA011140010.1_pt1 | contig 10600 bp, 7 predicted proteins | sample 7449851 | NCBI WGS metagenome assembly JACCEA01 (sample SAMN15323453, study PRJNA562643) | freshwater metagenome | isolation source: river surface water | place: USA:Blue River Watershed | collected 2017-08-18 | reverse complement strand
GGAGAGGTTAACATGAAATTAGTTGTTCCAAGCGGAAGACAAATTGTTCCAAGCAGAGGATGGAGCAGGACCAACTGGCTTCTCAATAGGAGCAGGCATCGTAACACCAGCAACGGCAACAGGGGCTGGTTGAACCGAGACTGGGTTGAACTTGGTGTTCTCGCTCAAGATCGAAGTGAAGTTGAGGGAGAAACCACCAGTTGGTGCATAGTCCCTGACCCACCCTTCTTCAGGCTCATCATCTTCATCCTTTGGCTTGCGAACATTTGTGGTGTTCCATCCAGGTCCACCACCAACAGTAGCACCAATTGCGTTTCCACCAATAGTAGCAGGGGCAGCAGGTGTGGCGGATGGCTTTGGGGCTGCTGGGATAGCGGCAGCAGCTTCCGCAGCGGCGGCAGCAGCAGCGGCAGCTCTCTCGTCTGCACGAGTGATCAACTTCTCGATGTGACTCTGGGCGGCAATGACATTTTGTGGTTCACCAACAACAATCACATTAGGGTTGGCAGAATCAGCATCTGGAATATACACAGAAACCTTGTGAGTGCCTTGGATGTTCTTGATCTCGCTACCCTTTGCACCAATGATGTAGTTGAAATAGTTAGCAGGTATTTCCAACTCCGCATGAACAAGACCAGGATGAGTGACAGTTGTGTGGTAGTACTTAGTGAGATCCTTGATCAAAGCACGGGCAAGAGATACTTTCTCACGCTGACCTGTCAATCCGATCTTAATCTTAGAGACCTTTCCGTCAGGTCCAGGTGCCTTGATATTATCAGGAATAGTTATCTTCACGCCAGTGTGTGAACTGAGAGCCTTGACAACAGAACCACTCTTTCCAATAATGTCCTTCAAGTATTTTGGGTGCACAGCCACATAACTTTCCTGGAAATCCTCTGGAGCCAACAATGCACAATATCCCTTGGTGATCAATTCATTCAAGGCTTGGACAGCCTTCTTCACACCGAGTTCAGGACCGGTAACAGAGATGGAGACAGGACCTGCAGGAGCATCCTTGTCAGTCTTTGGCATTTGGATAGTGGTAGCAGTAGCATTCTGAATCCCAGTCTTGGTGACACCCTTTGGACCAATCAACAAACCAACCTTTTTCGAGTCGACAGTTAACTCATGGGTGATCATTTCGACCACGGGGGCGGGTGGGGTAACAGGCTCTTCAGGAACTGGAGTAACAGGCTCGGATTCAATCACAGCCGCAGCGGCTTTTGATTGTTTCTTAGCAGCAGCGGCAGCAACTGCGGCAGCAACGGCTTCAGCCTCGGCAGCAGCGGCGGCAGCTGCTTCAGCTTTCTTTTGAAGTTTGGCCTTGCCTTTCTTGTCCTCAACTACAGCCCATCCATCGAAATGAGAGCTGCTGGCGGCTACGGTAGTGGTAGGGGCAAGTTCATCGGAGGCTTGTTTCTTGACAGCAGCTGGCTTCTTGATAGCTTTCTTGGGTTTTGGGGCTTCATCCTCATCGGATGAACTGTCAGAGTCATCAGCTACCGTTGGAACAGCAGCCAAAGGCTTAACGGGTTCTACAGGGCTGGATTTCTTGGGCTCGACTTTAGCTGGAGCAGCGGCGGCTACAGCCTCAGGTTTGGGAGATTCTGCTTCCGTCTCTTCTTCAGATTCTGCACCCTCCTTCTCAGATTCTGATTTGGTAGATTTCTTCTTTGATCTTCTCTTTTTCTTTCTTCCACCAGAGGAAGCGGTTGGAATTTCGGTTGGGGCATCTTCTTCGCGCTTATGATGCTTTGGAGCCTCCTCTAGAGTTTCTGGTTCCTTCTTTCCACGAGAAAAGACTATCGCCAAAATAACTAAAACGGCCACAAAGACCGGTGCAACTGCCATAGGATGTACCATGGTGATGACTAGCAAATTGTATTTTAATAATTTGTGTGGAATCTGGGAAGTAAAAGAGACGTTGAGCATCCATTCCACGACGTGTGGACGCGCGTTGATCGGTGTCATTTTCGCGGAAAAAACGAAGAAAAGACCTCCACATATTGTATGGGCCCAACAGCAGGTTAATTAGCAATACTTCTAAAAGTCTTAATTAATGATTCATCATACAGCCGCCAATATTTTATAGCACCAGCCAAATATCTTTCGCTCCTGCAATTCCAGCATGAGAACCGACTATTGTATGAAGCTATGAAGTTGTGGATCGCGAATAGATTCTTCTATTTGTACATTCCTTTAATCATATTTCTTTCAAGTTACACTAGCAGAACGGGAGGTTTCAATATCCATACCCATTTCCCTGAGAATGTTGTGACAGACAATAAAGAACTTTTTCATGAGTTGACAAAGTATATTCATCAACATGGCAGAGATTCTATAATCAACGATGTTGGCAGCATTTGTACCAGAAAGTATGCGATCGGTACTTACAGTGCACCCGAGCAAATCGGCAACAATATGCACGAGTTTTTGAACGGCTATCTAACCGCATTTGTCACGAATCGAACTCTACTGTGGCAATACTGCGATCGACGTCCATGTAAAGTGAATCCGTATGGAAAATGCAACGAATTAGTCCCACGCCTCCCTTGGATAATGCATATCGGCGAGTTATGGGATATGTGGAAAGATCAGAATTGTAGTGAGCCATGGAATATTCATGGTTTGACAACAATGTGGCAAAGGGACACAGCTGAGGAAATTGCTATGTGTTGTGGAGTGGATAATCTCACGATACCTATAATTTATTTTGGAACTTTTCAGCAACATGAATATTTTTCTTTGCATCTACCCCAAGCCCGTCTATCGGAAACTAGTCGACGGAGAGCACAATTGATTTTCCGTCAAGGTGAGCATGTTGGTTACGGCATTTTGTTGAAGAGTAGCTTTCATATCGGAAAGCAGATTGTAGAGGACAATAATCAATTGATCCGAAAGCATATCGCCCAGATTCAGCAAAACATAAGCCATCCGAACTATGTTGTCTCTCTGTCGGTACGCAATGAGCATGAACCTTTTTTCATTTCATTACACCTGCGACATGCCCATCTGGCATCACAATCTCGAATAATTCAAGATGATCGTGGATTAACATGCTTATTATCATTAATTGCAAAGTATCGGAACAATATAATGAAAGACCGTTTGTGCATCATTTTATTTTCCACAGATCGCACTGAGACATATGAATATATTCGCACATTACCCCCTGAAGAACTTGGAAATTGCAGTGTTTTGACAACCGACCACCAAGGTCATCATATTCAACACTCAGAGCATGGACCATATGTAGGAGATATCGCTGTCCGGGATGTGGAATTGCTTTCTCGAGCAGACCTGTTGATTGGCTCGATTTACAACACGCCAAAGTTAAGTTTATGGTCATCATCATTCTCTCTTCTGATTGCTGAGTTCCGCTCAATGAATGGGAGACCATATTCCATATCAATACCCCCTGTTTTTACCGCAAATTGCGATGTCGTTATTGGGTCAAGGATTGTACCAAAGGATATCTATACAAACTCCAGTATTACTTGCACTGCCGCAAATCAACCTGGCGTTAACCTACCTGCTGAGTGCCCATATAAATTAGTTTAGTATTTCTCAATCTATTCTCATTACATGAACGTAGAATATGTTATATATGTATCAAACTTAAGACAAACCTGCTTTTAAACGTTGAATTGGTAACTATTGCGGGGCTCTCGCCGCTGCTGGAGGCTGCTGCTGCCTGCTGTTGTTATATATACGGTATAGCAAGGCAGTCTCGCCCTCTGCTGCACTGCTGACTGCTGGCCTCTCTGCTGCGCCTGCTCTTGTGCTTGCCCGCCGCTCTGTATATAGAGCACGGTATATTTGGCCTTTCATTATTATAAATTTTAACTTAATTAACTGATATGGTATACTTTCTGAATGAAAAAGAATAGAAATCTCCCTTATTTTCTTGAGCTGCGTGTCAATCATGATTGAAATGTTCACTCTAATCCGCATGATATTTCAACCGATTCTGTTTATGATAATCCTTGTTTCACAAGACACATCATTTGTAAGGGGGTTCAATATTCAGGGTAATTTTCCAACGAACGTTTTGCACAATAACACTGTATTTTTTCATGAACTGGCTCATTACATTCACCAACATAATCGTGACGCTATTCTCAACGATGGTCCGCTCATGTGTAATCGCAAATATAGCATTGCAGTCTACAATGCCCCAGAACAAGTAGGTAATCATATGCATGAGTTTTTAAATAACTTTATTGGTGCATATGTAACAAATCGCACTGTTTTATGGCATTATTGTGATCGAAAGCCATGTACATGGAATCCCTACGAATATTGTCAAACATTACTTCATCGCTTGCCATGGATAATGCATTTTAATGAAATGAAAGAATTATGGAAAAAATATAATTGCGAAGGGTCAAGTGATGCAATCCAAATAACACAGCTGGGGCATCGTCCAGCTGGTGAAGAGATTATCATGTGTTGTGGATTTGATCGACTTCAGTTCCCCAATGTTTATTTTGGAACAAATGAACAGCACGAATTTGTCGCAACTGCATTACCAAATGCACATTTTTTGCCTGAGAATCACCAACGAGCACAAAACTTATTTCGACGAAATGAACATTTTGCTTATGGGGCTATGTTTAAAGCAAGTTTTCGATTCACAAATATGATTGTTCAAGATAACAATAACTTACTGAAATCTCACATTAATTATTTACAACACAATACGAGCCATCCAAATCATCAACTCGCTATGACAAGTTCATCTGAGGATGATCCGTTTTATGTTTCAATTCATGTTCGTCATTCCGCATTAACTGAAGAACCAAAGGATATTGTCGAACAAGATAATATTGCTTATCAATGTTTCGAAAAAACTGTTCATGAATACAAACATCTTATGAAGGGAAAGCTTTGTGTGATCTTACTTGCTTCTGATCGAAATGAAACATTACATTTTTGGCAAGGTCGTGAAAGTTTAACGAACTGTACTGTGGTAGTTTCCAATCATAGTGATCAACATGCAATGTTTTCTGAACATGGTCCATTTACTGGAGAGATTGCTGTGAGAGATGTTGAATTGTTGTCACGTGGTGATTTATTTATTGGTTCCACTTATCTACTTCAAGGTTATCGGGTTTGGGCATCATCATTCTCGATGTTAATAGCGGCTTTAAGATCAATGAATGGAAGAAAACATTCTTTAGAAATACCACCAAGATTTATTCCTGAATGTTCAGACATTCTTGGTGGACGACGAGTTCCGAAAAGTATCTTTGTGGATCACAGTATCGCTTGCAAAAGAAGTCAATTGCCTGGCGCTTTCTTACCAGAAAAATGTCCGATGTCGATTGATGATAAGAATTAAGCTAGCGTGTACATATTGTATTTTGCTTTGGTATTTTATATTTAGTAGGAGTGAGTAGTTGTGATTAGAGATAGATCTTTATTTATACATTATGTGTGTAAAGGAGATGGCGAACGAGTAGTATTGTGGCCGCCGCGACTATGTACATGAACCCATCTCACAATCGTCGTAATGATATCAAAATGAGCTACATCTATGATGTAATCATGTCATAGATATCATTATACTTCTATATTTTAATAATAAATGATAAAATTTGCACACGTTTCTGAAACGTATTACCAATTTCTGTACAATCATACAATATCAACATCATTGTGGGTGGCTTTCATTTGTTCACTTGCGAGCCCTTTACTGGAGGCGGTCGAGGAAGCGACAGACCCATCTGACTCAAAATTTGGTTTATAGGTCCAGAAGGTGCACCCAATCCTTCTGCATGTGCTTCCATCATACTCATTAAGAAGTTGGCATCTAAATCAGATTCGTCAAAATCGGAGGTACTGCATGGAACGTCGGAATTGTGCTTTTTCCCATCTTTGAAAATATGTGAAAACGTATTCGCCAAAGCCTTTTCGTCAAATAATTGAGCATCCATTGCACGCTGAACCAAAGGGTATAAAACGATATTACAAATATTCAAATAAACGAGAATAAACATAACTCACCTGAAAGTCTTCCATTGAAAGCTCTTCATCACAATCAATATCACTAACATCTTCATCTTCGTCATTGGCTACATCATCTCCACTTGCATCACGATAGTTCATCTCTACATTTCCAAATTCATTTCTTAAATCATCTAAATTCCATGGGGAATGATCGACGTCTTCTTCATCCTCTTCGTCCCCATCACCATCCTCATCGTCAGATTCTTCGTTGTCGTTGATTTCATCATCACTGTCTACAGACTCTACATCATCTTCATTATTCTTTCGAGAATCTACTATCGTATTTATAAGTTTTTCTCCCACGCCTGTAATTCCAGGTTGAAATGAAGTATCACGAATATGTCCTTGAGAAGATTTTATTTCTTGTACGACAACTGAACCATCAATATGCAGATTAATTGACTGTAAAACACTGTCCAAATAGTTCACATCAAATTGAGACTCATCAAAGTGTGAAATATCGGGAGTTGTACTCGACAGGTTTGGTGCTGGGGAACTTAATGCAACTTCAGATTTCGACGAATTTTTTATTCCATCAAACTCTGATTTTTCACCAAGAAAAGCCTTGAACTCATTGACAATCTTCTGAAGGCGTTCAATTTCGTCATTATCGCCATCAACCATAGAATTTCCTTCATTTTCGGTTTCTTTTAATGCCGTCTCATGGGATGGGGTTTTTCTCTCATCGCTTCCCATCTGATTTAAGGTCGAATCATGATCGGTCTTGTGGGGACATTCAGAAAATCGGTCAATACGAAATTGCATCTCTTTGTCAAGTTGTTCGGGACTCATGTACATCCAGGAATCATCATCGGATTTAAAAACATCATCGCTGATCAACTGCGCAGCTATCTGATCCCCGCCAAAAACAACCTCTTCGCTACTTATATTGCTTTTGCGGATCAATTTCCTCACACGATCAACAACATCAGCCACAGATTTATTGGCTCGGTTGGAGAACAACACGTTGAAGCGGTCTTTCAAGTCTCTGAGAGTGTCTTCATCCTCTTCAAGAATATATCCATCATCACCATCATCGATGAAAGACGGCATATTCGAGGCAATGGGATCTGCGAGTAATGAGGAAGAAAGGTTTTCGACCACATCATCTTCCAAAAATTCATTGGTTGTTAACATATGACGTATTATCAGGGAATTCTTTCCTTTCACCTCTTCGATACGAGTTCGCTCATCCAATGAAGCAGCATATGCTATATCCAATCCACACACAAGTCGACAGCCAATATTGAAGGCATTGCTGACTTTGGAGGAATTGAAAATAGACATACGCCTCATCATGTTGTGGTACTTTCTGGGTATCTTAAACTGTTTGAATGTGAGCTGAGCATATAGTGTACGCGTCATCCGAACTCTCCTTGCCACCAACGTGTTAGCATCAATCTCTGCAAGTTTGTCATCAGAATCGTTGGAAGCAATAGTTATCTGGGATATTGTCGATGAGAGGTCCTTACTCTCTGTTGCACTGAATGCGTGAATAGCAGCAGCAACCAAAGACTCCTCTTGCTCAAAAACTCTGGCAGCCCATTGTGGGAGGATACAAGCAACAGTATGCTCTAGAGCTATCAGTTTTGCTGGAAAGACTGCAGTAGTTCGGGACGAAACAATTCGATGCATACTCCCAGTAACTTGGCAACAGTGGGGATCTTGACAAATACATTGTAGTGCAGGAACCAACTTCATTGGACCTGAAGCATTATTAGATGATATATATTTCATTTGCCCTGGTGCTTCCAAAGGGATAATATGGATGTGGCCATGTTTAATCCAAACTCGGTTGAGAGAGTTCTCTGGCCCTAGCCAGTCTGGAATGTAATCTGCTGTTTCAATCATGAGAAAATCACCATCGTTATCAAAAACTTGTGCAGATATATTTGGCATGAGTTTGGTTATCTTCATTAGAAGATAGACAATGTACCATTCATCTTCAATATTCTCACCAAATGTAGTCACTCCTTTTAAATACAGAAGAGAACTTGGGCTACTGTCAACTGTCGCCGAAGAATCAGAATGTTTGGTCTTTGTACGCCCAACTTTATTATTCTGTTTGATTGTCATTTCCACGATAGATGGTAATGATCCAATATTCGCAGGGTAGACAATTTCCAAATGAAACGGTTCCCCGCGATGCCAAATGTGATGACCGACTTCTTGCCCAATAATATCGTCAATAGTCCTTTTCAACCTTTGGAGTGATTGGTGCTGTGAAACGATATCGTCCTGCATGTTTAACAGATCATCAAGATAGATTTGATAATAAACCTTATCGCTCTCTCCATCCTGGTTGGTTGTAAATTGCGATAGTAGGTCTTTCGAAGATGACACGAAGTCCTCAAACCCTTTTGGGATCTGAAAATTAAAATTCTTTTGATGACAATTCTGATCAAATGCCATCCTACAAAAGCTTCACTGATTGAGTTCAAACAAGGGTTAATCGCAAATAAATGTTGATCAATGCATGAGAACCAATCAAGAAAGGGGTGCGGCAACAGCATTCGCGCAGAAGGATGCGCAGAGAGTTCGGTTGAAAGCAGCACGGAATTACAACAATCTGAATTGAACAATATAAATTTCAGAAGTATTGCTATACTACTGTAATAAGCAGAAAACAAATAATCATCATCCCCATCGCATCTGGTGATTCATCATACACACCTTTTAGATGGGTTATCAAACATGTACGCTGTAGGACTAAGAGAGGAAGGTGAATTGACCATCAATATTCAAGAAGTAAATAGCAGCTTGCTGATTGTTGCGCTGATTGGGACCGCTGCTTCTACTGAGTCCGCTCAATTCTTGCAAAAGTAGTAGAGCTATCGAATATCAGGTAAACTGACCATAATTGTTTCTTTTTTCTGACAAAATCAGGGCCTTATATGATTCAACTGAACATTGTCGGTCGCGCAGAATTCAAACCCTGGAGTTGAACTTGATTCATCTGCAATTTTGCTACAGCAGCTGTGTTCATGTTTTGACAAATTGGATGACCGAGCCCTCTGTTAGACCCAATAATATTATGCTGCACATCAGCAGTGCTTCTTGGCAGCAAACTTCCATCAAGTCCTTGGCAAGTATTGCCCCGGACTGCATTTTGGAGGACTGTTCAAACTGTTTGCATTTGGAAAGAAGCATGGAAGAGAAGCAATTCTTTGCTCCAACGGGCAGTGGTACTATCGTGACTATTCTTACATGCCAAGCTTGCCAAAAAGAAATTAGTCGAACAAATGAGTACTTTGACTAGATATTTGATATTTTTTTATTTCCATTTTTTATTTGTCGTTGGTTCTGTTGGTTCTACCTATTTTTTCGTCTCTTCTGGCTACGTTTGCATGATGAAAAAGAAGCCATGTTTTCTGTAGGACGGGCTTTAGTATATTGCATGATATGACGAGAATCCAAATTATATAAAGTATTTCATAATTTTATTGCTTACTTTGGCATATCAACAACTTCCACAAACACACTACAAACTGGCAGAATAATCTTTTATCTATGTCCAATGCAGATAGTCCCAAAGAAGCAATACACCTTACTGTGGAGAGGAAAATGAATTCGCAGGATTCATGTAGCGGGTGAAGTTATGTGAGTAGCTACTGTCGTTGATACTGGTATTTCCACCAAATCCCAAAGATGAATCATTCAGCGAAGCATCAGAGCTTGCAAACATGGAACGAAAACTTCTCGACGCATTGCTGGAATTCCCTCCACCGGAGACAACACTCATCGGGGTATATCCATTGCTTTTCACTGCATTGCTGACAGAATCCTTGTCATTTCCACCTCCTGAAAGAATATTGCTCTGACGCAGATTATTGAACATGGAAGAGGTCATTGACATCCCTGACGTTACAGGTGTGTTGGTTGGGGAAGTTGATGCAGAGTGCGCATATGAATGAGAATGTGATGCGGGCATACGTATTTGAGAGCTCACTGCGATATTGGGCATGTGCAAATGATGGTGATGATAATGCGGACTCCCTCCTGCACCAGAACCATACAGATGAGAAGAAGGGCTTCCACTTGAACGATTAGCACCGAATACCCCAGAATTTGCACTACCAGGTGAAGCATACGCAAGTCCCATACCAAAGCCAAAGCCTGATGAGACTAGTTTGTCATCTCGATGCATACTCTTCATCATCGCTTGCTGCTTTGCACGAGCACTGCGTTGCGTCTGTATCAATTGCTTGAGTTCATCTCGCCCTACGATTTCCTCAATTAAATGTTTGATTACGCGATAGTCAACACTTCCCACCAAAGAAGATGATGCAGATGTCGACCGAGCAGTACCAATTACGTCGTCATCATGTAAATGATGATCGCCACCTATAGAATCATCACCACTGGTATGACCAGATGAGATGGACGATGTGTCACTATATGAGTCATGGGAAGAAGTGAAGTAAAGAACAAGCATAAATACAATGATCGATTCGAAGACATCATGGCGACTGACGTCGACCGTTAAAATCTCCTCCAATCCGGCAGTGCCCATAATTCCTGAAGCAGAATTTCCAGCACCATCCAACACAACACGCAAAATGTCATAATGGGGTGGTTTAGATATTCC
>JACCEA012531604.1_pt1 | contig 10604 bp, 14 predicted proteins | sample 7449851 | NCBI WGS metagenome assembly JACCEA01 (sample SAMN15323453, study PRJNA562643) | freshwater metagenome | isolation source: river surface water | place: USA:Blue River Watershed | collected 2017-08-18 | reverse complement strand
TCTTCAACTGGTTGTAGTCCGACTACAAACAGTGTTTTCTTTCCGTATGCCGGAGAATGTTCTACTTCTGTACCCACAAAAAAGTTAGGCTGATCATCTTTAATTCCAGTACTATAATTTCTTTTCATGCCTTGTTTACCTGATGTATTTCATTCCACACATGCCATCGTTTTTTAACATACTCGTTAATTTCTTGGTGTGGGTAATTATTAGACTTCATATTTGCTATTATACGATCTAAATCTTCTAATGCAAGATCTAATGCTTCTAATCTTAGTTTTTTTTCAACTTGATCCATTTAATGTTGCTTTCGAACCCATTTTAGTTTCGATACGATGTATTTCATCTTTAAGCCAAAGTTTTTGAGTTTTTAATCTATACACTTCTGGACTAATATTTAGATTATTAAAGGTTTCAGAAATATATGTATCTAATTCTCTATGTTTTCTTTTTAGTTCTTCAAGATGTGCTAATAGTTTATCTTCTTCGTCGTCGTAATTGCTCATTTAAACTTCCTCAAAAAGATTGTTAAACATTGTACTTGCGTTAACAGTTTTCTTACCGACGTTAAGTCTTGTGCCAATGACTTGCATCCAGAATCTACTGTATTGCTCAATCATTTCGAGACTCTTTGTACGATCGCGCAAACTAAAAATTTGATCAACAACATCTCTAAACGTAGTACGATCAAACTTTTCGTCGATTAGCATGTAGGGGTATTGTCCTGCGTCATACATTCTGTTTGCACGTTGGGTACTTTCGATATGCATCCAAACATTATGTCCCATTTGTAATGCATAGGAAAAACTATCCCAACTGGTTTTTCCTTCTTTACCTACTTTATTTAGGTCACCGGGTTTATAAATGCAAATGTCTTTCATTTGACAGTGCATTGATATTGGCGAATCTTCAAAAGCATCTATAATGCCATCTTGTACGATACCTTGACTAAAAAGTCTAGTGTCGGTTGAGTACTTTTTATCATCAGCACTTGGAGCCATCATATAACTCCACTTGCCTCTATCTTCAATTCTAATACTGTGATATACTTGTCCGTTAGCAGTTGCTAGGAATGGACTAGCACAGTCGTATGTAATCATAAAGTTGGGATTGTGATACTTGCGAACTGCTCGCTGAATGTCAGTTAGCAATACTGCCCATTCAAGTTTGCTAGTACCTAAGAAGTGCATAACATCGTGTAAACCGGGTTCAAGTAACCCGTCGTGAATCATAGTAACAACTCGACGTAAAATCAAGTGTACATCACACATATTCTGTCCGCCCATTGCCCATCCATTAAAATGGGTATCTGGATACTTTCTTGGATCACAATAATCTTTAAATTCGTCGTACCATTCGTCGGCTTCTTGATGGTTGCCACCTTGTAATACGTTTAGTACTTTAAAGTTGCCACGACGATTAGCCATATAATACTTGGCATTAATGTGAGTTGCATCTACAGCATCTTGATATGTTTTAATACCTGATGCTGCACTTGCTTTAGGATCGCGAAATGTCCAAGTTGGAATATCGAGCATCATACCGTAGTCCATATATGCTTCCATCCAATTAACAACTAGTTCACGCTTCTTTTGTGCTTTTGGACAGGTTGGATCTGTCCAATCGCCTTCCCATAGACCTTTAGCAATCTGGAAACCTCCGGAGTCGCCTAGTAGCCAACTACAGTTGCGATCTCTATTACGAAGCATGTCTTCTTTTTCGCTGAACTTGTTAGTATCAAGTTCAGCATGTCCTGCAGAGTAAAGAGCCCATTTATATTTAAAGGCTCCTTCTTTGTCGTTTAAGAAATTTAATGCTTCTACTGATGGAATGCCTGAGGGAATACGTAGTGGATCTACGTATTCTTTAAAGCGTTGTTTACCAACAAACGTAGCATAGAAGCCACTAATACTAGGTAAAAATACAGCGTAGTCTTTTTGTGCTTCTGTTAGATTTATGTTCATGTAATCTTTATATCGTTTAGATAAGTGTAGAGATCGTTATCGTTGATCTCTTGGCCTAAATAGGTTGACTTTGATGTACTGGTAGCAACTGTACTTGATATACCAGAAGTTGAAGTACTATTAGTTACACCGTTATAAACCCAGGTCGGATTTTGAGTGTTCCTCCAGTAATTACCATTAGTATTAATTACTGTACTATTTTTTAGGTCCCAATACATACGTTCTAGGTCTGATACTTTCTTAATTAGTGTTTCGAACGGACCCATCGTACGTTCTGCTGTATCCAATTCCGGTGCGTGTACAATAGCTGCAACCATTAGAAAGTTACGTAGTGCTTTTTTTACTGCTGGGTTGTTTGACGCAAGTGCTGTGTCAAACATTTTAGCAAATTCGTTAATGTCAAAATCTTCCATAACCAACTCCTTATTTTTGTTGTGCTGGAAGAATGTACTCGTATTTTGCTAGTCCGCTGTCTACTGTAATCTTCATAGCACCTTGGTCAGTAATACTTAGCTTCTTGTCGCCGTCAAGATTTAGAATTGCTATGGTCTTGTCAATTGGCCAGGCCCAGGTGTGCTTTAGTGTTCCAGTAATACCGTGTTGGAAAGTAAAGGTGCCGGCGTGTGTATTCAAATCTCCGAAGTAAAAGTTTAGATTTCCGTTTTCGGTTTTAACCTGGAATACAGTTTCTTCCGAATGAGCACCGGCCATTAACTTCATACGAGCAATCGCTGCCATGCTTGGCTCGATTTCAACATCCCACGACGAACCTTTGAATTTAACAGATTTTAGTTTTTCTTCTATGATTGCCTTTTTCATAAAACGGTAATCGTTTTGAAAATCGCCACTGGCATTTTCAAAGTAAATTTGTGTTGGGATTGTTTCACCGTTGTGTTCTTCTTGCTTCACAACAATTTTAGCATTTTCTTTGTATTCGGGATTTTTAATATGATAAGCAAGTTTACCAAGATCGGGCATACCAAATACGCCAGAAAATTCTTTAACTGGATTGTGTGTTGTGCCTGTTAGGATAACAGAGCGGTCTTCGGCCATCGACTCAATTGTAGTTGTGGATTCTGCTGTAACTTTAAGTGTAGTAATAAAGCCTAGTGAATGTGTATGAGATACGATGTCTTGTAGAATGTCTTTCATAAATGTCTCCAATAATTATTATAATTGTATATTACAAGCCTTTGTAAGTCAACGTTTTTTTCTAATTAAATTGTTAGATTTAACGGCTGCTTCAAGTGTATTTAGATTTATATTTGAATTTGCTGCTGTTTTTAGAAGAGCGTTAGTATCTTTTGGAAAACAGTATCCGCCCCAACCTCGTGCTTCCGGGTCAATAAAAGTGTGACTTTCGCCAATTCGGGGGTCTGCGGTAACACCCCAGCGTACACAATCGTAATTAAGTCCTAGCGATTGGCAAAAATCATACATTTCGTTAAAAAAACTACACTTTGTAGCTAAAAACGAATTTCTAAAATACTTAATTGCTATTGCATCTTGAGGTGTACATAAAGTTATTTTGATCTCAGGAAAGACAAATGAATAGACATCTCGCCAATAGTCTGTGTTGCCACCTGCTAAAAATGCATGTTTGGTATTTCTTACATCTTCGTCTGCTGTTGCAGCTCTCAAAAACTCAGGACTGAATGTTATGTCGTGGTTAGGAAAGTGCTTTTCAATATAGTTCCAGCCTTCTATAGAAATAGTGCTTTTGATCATTATCGGCAGGCCTTCGGGTAATGTTTTAATTACCTCGTATACTATACTCATGTCGCAGCTACCATCCTGAGAAGTAGGAGTAGGCACACAAACTATTGCACTGCGTAAATTTTTTATGTCTTTTACCAGGTTGTTATTATAGTTTGGATCGATAATGGTAATGTCATAGTATGAACTAAGTGTATTATAATAGGCTTTTCCAACAAAACCAAATCCAAGTAACGCTATCATGCTGCTATCCTCGCTTCTTGATAAAATTGGAGTGTTTCAAAAGTAAATTTCCAATTAGAAACTTCGAGACAAACGCCTCGATTACGTTTTTGTATTGCTCTGGCCAATGGGTAGTCGTTTCCGTCTATAGACATCTTATCACCAAAGAAGTAAAGCTTGTCTTTACTTGAAAAGTATTCAAGTATCTGACTTTTATCTTTACTACGTTCATAAATGTCGATACCAGTCTCACCTCCTATACGTGCCTCTAGATCTTTAAAGGTTGAATTAAACGCACTGACTAATGTTTCTCTTTCATGTGTTTTATTGTCAAAGTCTACATAGAGTTTTCGTTCTTTTAAGGTAGCATTTCTTCCTACTACACTAAAGTTAACAGTTCCTACACGATCTTCGATATGATTTCCAGTACGTAGAGTAAATTTACTTTCATCAAGTTTTCCTAATAACCAAGTGCGAGTAATTTCAGGCAAAGTCCATGTTGATTTTTTTACAACTTCTCCTTTAATTCTTATTTCATTCCCACTACAATTAAAAACACTAGCCGCAGAATTTACAATATCAATTCCTAATTGTTCAACAGTTTTGTCATAATCACTACCTGTAACAAGATGAACAGAATTTTGTTGACAAAAGAAAAGAAAAAATTCAGCAAACGCCGGATCAATTTTTCCTCTACTTGGAGTTAGTGTTCCGTCTACATCGAAGATAAATTTATTCATGGTCGTGTCCTCCTTGTAAATGGTCCGCATTTTGCTTAGAAAGCCAGCAACCTTCATTTTTAACAAGTTCAAAATCATTTCTTAATAATACTAATTCCTGTCCTTGCTGTTCAACTTTTTCTGTTAATAAGCTTATATGTTTCTGTAGTTGTTCTACTAAATTATATATGTCAAGATTTTTGTCGTGCATTTTCCGCCTCCGCTACTCTACGACGCAAATCACTGCTACTAAATCTGTGATCGCGTTTATTAAAGTGTAATTCGATACCTCGTTTACGACATACATCTTTACCAGTAAAATCTTTTTCACGATATTCTTCACCTAAAAATCGTATGTCAACTTCAAACAATTCAAGTATATCAATTACATCTTGCTCTGTCTCGTAGGGGACAATTTCGTCGACAAACTTGACAGCATTTAGTTGTGCATATCTTTCTACTAAAGTTTGCACAGGTTTATTTTTAGTATCCGGACGATCAATTGTAGGATCAGTCTGCAATCCTACAATTAAATAATCGCAGTGTTGTTTTGCTTCACGTAACATTCCGATGTGTCCTGCATGAAGCAAATCAAATGTTGAAAACGTAATACCAATCTTCATTTTAACTCCAGTCAAAAAGTGAGTTGAATGTGTTGTGTTGTTTTGTACTTTCTAAGTCATAACTTAGAACGCCAATAAGGTTGTCTAGTTTGTTATCAATAATAACTTCTTCCATTGCATTGTCATCAAACGGAAGTTCTTTAAACCATTGCGGTAGACGTAATTCGTCTACCGGATATGCTACACTAGTATATCCAAGAGGATTTTGTTTTACCTTACAAACAATAACTTTCATACCATCTACAATTTCTTGGCTGTACTTATCTCCGTTCATACGCTTTAGCGTATTCCAGTTAATACTTGCACGAACGTGACCTGGCATGTTTGCCTTACCAAGTTTTGCTTCTTCTTTTTGATATGCTTGAATGTTATTGGCACGTTTTGGCGAACCTTTTTCATACCCGGGTCTTTCTTTAAACGCTCTACGAAAATTAGATATTGCTTCGAGAATATCTTTTTCATCACGCTTTAACAATACCATCTTCAATAGTTCGCTCAAGAATTCTTGCATAAACACCGGTGTGTCGGAACGCTTGAGATCAAGACCCATTGCCTTAATCTTACCAGGCTTACCGTCGACATCTTTACGTTTATTCTCTTCGTCGTATACAAGAACTGCGTAACGCTTTTTAGTAATAAATAATCCTGTTTCGCCTACAATTTCGCGCCCTGCTCGAATAACTTCTGCACGACTTTTAGGACAGTGAAATGCTTCCCCCATAAAGTCAACGAATGTTTTGTTTACTTCGTCAGCAACTTGGTCATACAGTGTAATAACGTTTTCTTTGCTCCACGGAATAATACCTTTGTCAATGTCATTTTTAAGCACCGGATGTGCGCTAAAGTAAACAGAGTCGGTATCACCGTAGATTACAGCTTGACCTATGTAGTTGTATTCACCAGTAATTACTTCGTTAACTTTACTAGCCATGTGCTTGGCAATCTGACGACCGGTTAGTGTAGTACTTTGTCCTATGCGTTTGTCAAAAAATCTACAGCCCGGGTTAAGAATAGCACCGTATAGACTGTTTAGGTTAATCTTTTTGACTAGCTGACGTTTATCCCAGAAAGAAATTTCAGTTTCGTTATTTGCATCTTTTGCTTTTTTAAGCATGCCTTGAAGTTCTTTACGTTCTTTATACCAACGTGCTAGCAACCCTGGAATAACAGATTCAAACTCATGTGTAAAAATTGTACCATTAGCACTAAGCATCCAGGGCATGTTACTATCAAATAATAGTTTATATATTTCCGCACCGCTTAGTACATCAGATCTTCCGTCTTCCCAGTCAACTGTGATAGTTTTATCACGACGCTGCTCCATAACCCAAGTGTATTCAAAGGTACCAAATAGTCCTTCCCATGCCGCTGCAAACGACTTTTTGTGCAGTGTCATTTGTTCATGAATATATTGATCAGTATATTCTGGACGCAGTTGTCCAATAATACTTTCTGGCGCCATATTCAACGCTCTAATTACAGATGGATATAGACTGTTTAAGTCCATGGATCCAACCCATTGATGCAATCCTTTTTTTGGATATGCAACATATGCACCTGCTGCTTGAGTGTTGCCTCCGTGATCTTTTCTGTTAGGCACTTGCATACCACGACGATGTGCTTCGTTAATAATTGCCTGTTCGGTAACAGCAACAGCGCCCATAATAGTTTGTAGAAGAACAGTATTGTCGTGAGCAATTTCATTAGCAAGATCAATAAAGCGTAGTTTTTTGTCTAACTTATCAAGTAGTGCAACGTCTTGCCTATTGTATTCAATAAATGTACGGAAGTCATTGTTATATAGTTGATCAAGTGTGCCTTCGTAAATGGTTTTCTTTTCACCAACTTCCATTTCGCCGATTGCATCAAGTCGGTAGCTATGACGTTCTTCGTATGTATATTTGCGGTAAAGTTCAAGCGAATCGATATGCACACGACCTACGAAGTCGTATGTTTCTGCCATCTTACCAAATTTTTCATATTCGCGACGTTTAGGTAGCTGACCCCATAAGCAAAAACGTCGAGTGTCATCTTTGCTTAACACTCGTGCAACACGGTTGACAGTATAAGGAACATCATAGCCTTCTGAGTTCCAGCCACTAAGAATATCTGCATCTTCGATTAAGTCAAGGAATGTAACAAGCATGTCCTTTTCTTTTTCAAAAATGATAACGTTATCGCCCCATTCAGAACACAGTTCTCGGGCTTGATCCATTGTAAGAGTCTTTGGCGGAACAGCAAGGGTAATTAATGCATCAATCCATTGTAAGCAAACAGTAATTGCAGTAATAGGCATAAACGGATCGTTAGTAGGAGCAAACCCACGCTCTGGATCAAAGTCGGTCTCGATGTCCCAAAAGGCTACGTTTAGCTTAGGAGCATCTTGATTTTCATAGTTTTCGGATAAGCATTGAAAAATTGGATTGATGTCAGATTCAAATAACTCTTTGTTTTTATTAATTGCGAGTTCTTTTCTGTAATCTTTTGTGTTTTTACATACAATGCGCGACAGTGGGTCGCCATAAACACTTTTGTATTTGCCCTTAGGGTCTGTGTAATAAAAAGTATATTTTACTGGATATTCTTGGTAAATTCTTTTACCTTCTTTTCGCTCAATGACTTTAATAGTGTCACCGTCGCGATCAAACATAGCGTCAACGTATGGCATTTATTCTCCTTGTTGCTTCTTGGCCAACTAACCATCTACTTGCTCGTAAGTGAGCGACTCTGTAAATTACTTATTGTTTTTTAGCAAGTATATAGTGATCTTAGGATCATCTACAACTAGTAAATCATTAGGATATTTTCTATCCGGATATCTCTTATTAACTGACTTAACATTTATCATTTTAGGATTGACTTTTTGAACTATTGCTATTTCTAAAGAATTGTGGTTGGGGTACACAACTGCATCCCCAACCTTTATAGTATTTCCTAAAATATCTTTATGAGTTATCTCATCAGTCATCTTTATCGTAACCAAGTGTAGCAACGATAGTTTCGAGATCCTCAAACTCGTCAGTATGACGATTCCAGTCACGCTTCATTGCAACTTTGATTGCTTTGTTAATTAGACTTGGTTTAACATTAAGTTCTTCAGCAACTGATTTAATTGTGTCTTTTAGACCGCCTTGCAGGTCTGCAATTTCTTGCAATACACTAACACCTTCTTTAACAAGACGATCCAGCTTTGCTTTTTCTTCAGGTCCGTAGACTCTGTCGCTCATTTAGTACTCCTTTTTTAAAACTTTAACAACAATTTGCTTGTTTGTCAACTGGTTATTTAACAAAAGCACCTATACGACCGTGTACGTCTGGGTAATCTTTATAATAATATCCTTGTGGAGGAATTATGTTTTGTCCCTCCCATACCGGAATAAATTCGCTTATCCCGCCTTCAAAGTCTTGGTTATGTCTAAAATGCACTTCTATTACTTGACCACCAATATATTCTACATTCATCCATTCGTATATTTTAACAAATGGATCTAGCACATCTGGTAAAAAAATTCTATCATCCACCCGTATCCAACGGTCCCAACGTGTGAAAGTTTCTTCAGACTTATGCCCTTCTACTGCTAATACTTGGTTACCTCTATAGTAATCTATGCTTAGATGTTTACCAGTAAACCATTCGCACCAAAAATAACCTACAGGCAAATGCTTAGTGGAATCTTCGATCCAAACTCGTTGTGCGCCTAGCCCTAATCCTTGCATGTTAACACACGGTCGTACAATGTAATGGCCCGGTTTAGGAACAGGAAGTCCTACCGGGCCACATATGTAATTTAATTTTTTAGCTAGTATTAGTTTGTCGAGGACCCACATGTGGTCGGGATCAATAGTTTTCCAAACTAGGTCCTCGGCGTATTCCATTTACTTTTTTACGTGTTCAGGCTTGCCTTTGTGCTTAGTTGCAGCATAATCTTTTGCAGCTTTCTTAGGCATAGATTTTGCAACTTTAGCAACTTCTTTACTAGCAGGCTTCTCACCTTTTTGTGCAGCGTGAACCATACCCATAAACTTTTGCTGGGCTTTTGATTTTGCTTTTTCTAGCAATGATTTATACTTAGTTGCTTCAGACTCTTTCATCTTTAGTTTTTTTGATTCAGCAGTAATTGGGCTCATTACTTTTTCGTCGTATTCTAAAGCATGATATACGGAACCAATGTAATCAGCTGCTTTAGTAATCTTACTTTGCTGCCATCCTTCGAGACCTTCGGCTTCGGAAATATTTTTTAACAATTCGTGTAGTTTAATTGCATACTTTGCAATCTTATAAAGTTCTGCACGAGCCATTTGAACTTCGTGATCTTGTTCTGCTGCGCCAGCAAGTTCTGCAAGCCCCTCGATTAGCTTTGATTCTGCCATTGCACCTTGGCCTGCCTTATTTGCTCTTGCAACTAAGCTCTTAATGATCTCTGGAGACATACCAGTCTTTTGTGAAAGTTCGTCCATATTTCTAGCACCAAAAGGTGTACCAAAGTTTTCTAAGTGATCGGCTAATCTTGCCATCGCGTTAGCAATCATATCGTTTGGTTCTTTAACTGCTAGCTGTTGTAGCTTGCGTCCTAGCATTGCATACTTCATATTTGGTTCCATGGGTATCTCCGAAATCTTTTATATATTTATCGTTTGATTAATTTAGTTTTCTTTTTCTTAGAAGGTGGTGTTCCAATACCAACAGCAAATCCTCCAATGCCGCCTGCACTGGTGCCACCTGCTGTAGCAGTTTCCTCTACGTCTTTTTTCTTTGTGTTGCCTAGTTTAGCATTAATGTCGGCAAGAGTATCGCTGGTGAAAGGGCCGGACTTTTTCTTCTTTTCTTCAGCATCTTTGCGTTGCTGCTGAGCCTGCTTGTTCATAGCATCGTGATGTATAGCAGATCCAAGACTACTAAATGTTTCATCAATTTCTTCGGTAAACTTTTTAGTAATCTTAATATCGTCACGACCAAATGCGTCAACAAATGCTTTGAATTCTTTTTGTCCCATTACAAATTCATTTGAGTTTGGCTTGAAATACTTCATTACACGTTCGTTGCGACGTAGTTGATTCATTAACATTGGACTTGTTACTGTAAAGTGTCTTGTAACTTTCTTTGCTGCTGGTTCAACTCTTGCGTCTGAGCTGCCCCAACTTTGTGGTTCTTTAGTTTTCTTCTGACCTTTAACAGTTACTTTGTTGTCAACTTTATCAGTCTTTTCTTTTTCTTTATATTCTACTTTTACTTTGCCGTTACTGGCTTTTTCTACCCAACCTAAAAATTCACCAAGGTGTGGAAACTTATTAGCTAGTCCAGGTGCATCTACCATAATAGTAACACCACGTGCTGCGGTAAATGTTTTATCTGCAAGCAT
>JACCEA010986734.1_pt1 | contig 10604 bp, 9 predicted proteins | sample 7449851 | NCBI WGS metagenome assembly JACCEA01 (sample SAMN15323453, study PRJNA562643) | freshwater metagenome | isolation source: river surface water | place: USA:Blue River Watershed | collected 2017-08-18 | reverse complement strand
GCAAACAGGTACTTCTGGTACTTCTGGGGAAAATGGTACTTCTGGTACCTCCGGTGGTAGCGGAGCAGCTGGTACTTCTGGTACTTCTGGGGAAAATGGTACTTCTGGCACCTCAGGAACATCAGGACAAACAGGTGCTGCTGGTACATCAGGAACATCAGGACAAACAGGTGCTGCTGGTACATCGGGAGAATCTGGATCTTCGGGAACTAGTGGACAGACAGGGGTTTCTGGTACATCAGGAACATCCGGAGCAGGAGCAGTTATTAACGGTACTCAATACCGTTTGGCCAAATTTGGAATAGGTGGAACAGATTTAATCGATAGTATATTATACGATTCCGGTAGCACTATATCTAATAATGTAGCAAATCCTGGAACATTTGCTTGGCAGGCAAACGGATATGATGGAACAAGCTCTTATGGATTACTTGTTAAAGCAGGAAGTAGTTCTAGTGATGTTGGATTTAAGGTACAGTCAATCGGTGTACCCGGAACCGATTTATTTTTTGTATACGGAGACGGCGGGGTAAAAATTACAAATTTAGCAGGAACCGGGAACAGAATGGTTATTGCTGATTCAGCGGGGGCTTTATCAACACAAGCAATATCATCAGGAACCTCTGGTACATCGGGTCAATCTGGTACTTCCGGTACATCTGGTGGCAACGGGACTTCTGGTACCTCGGGGACTTCTGGGGAGTCTGGTACATCTGGACAATCGGGTACTTCTGGGGAGTCTGGTACATCAGGTACTTCTGGGCAAACCGGAACCGCAGGTACTTCAGGAACTACTGGTACATCCGGACAAACCGGAACATCAGGAACATCGGGAGCTAATGGACAAGACGGATCATCAGGTTCTTCTGGACAGAATGGATCTTCAGGATCTTCTGGAACATCTGGTACGGGTTCTCCTGGTACATCGGGTACGTCAGGTGCTAATGGGCAAGACGGATCATCAGGTTCTTCTGGACAGTCTGGTTCGTCAGGTACTTCAGGAACTGGTGCTTCTGGTACATCTGGTACATCAGGAGCTTCAGGGATATCAGCAGGTAGAACCTATTTCTTTAACCAGTCACAATCAAGTGATGTGAGTGGATATAAAGTACTAACAGACGTTCCAAGCTCTGCTTCTTTACAAACTATAACAAGAAATTTAACTAGTGCCCAGCAAAATGTATTAATAGAAAGTTACATAACACCAGAATTAGGATTTACTATAATACCTCCTGGAGTTCAAAGGTTCCATTTACATCTATTAAAACCTGCTGCTAATGATGATATTGACGTATATGTTACTTTACAATTAGCAAGTTCTACTGGTACCCCTATCGGAAGCTTAATAACAACTTCGGCAAATTATATCACATGGAACAGCGGGCTTCCTTCCGAGGTTTACGTGGATGTAGTATTTCCTTCAACTCCTATCGATGTTACAAATAGGATGATAGTGAAAATCTATCTGAACAATAATGATGCAACTACACATTCAGTAAATTACTATACAGAATCTACAGAATACTCGTATGTTATCACATCAGTCGGTGTTATTTCAAGCACGTCAGGTACCTCAGGAAGTTCTGGTACAAGTGGAACTGCTGGTACGTCTGGACAATCTGGAAGTTCTGGTACAAGTGGAACTGCTGGTACGTCTGGACAATCTGGAACCGCTGGTACTTCTGGCACTTCTGGAGAATCTGGTGCTGCTGGTACTTCAGGAACATCTGGGCAATCTGGTGCTGCTGGTACTTCCGGATCATCGGGGTCTTCCGGTCAATCAGGGTCTGCTGGTACTTCTGGATCTTCAGGAACTGGATTTTCCACTATTGCTAATGCTGGAACGAGTAGAATATTAACCTCCGATGGAACCACAAATTCTGCAAATGCAGAGGCAAATCTTAGATTTGATGGAACAACCCTTACAATAGATGGACAGATAAGAAACGTTGCTAATAAACAGACAAGCGTTTCTGTTACATCAGGAATAGGAAATGAAGTTGCAATATACACATTAAGTAAAACTTCCAATTATGCAATATTCTTTGATTATTGGATTAAAGATAATGCTTCTCCCTATGGGGGAAGAGCAGGAACAGTTATAACAGGGTGGGATGCTTCAACTAATAATATTACGTATAACGAAATTTATACTCCAGATATTAATTCCTCTACGGATTTTTATCTAGAGCCAATTATCAGTGGTACTAATATCGTATTAAGACTTGGGTTAATCACGGGAGCAAAGACATTTACCGTGCTGATAAATGCTAGAGCAATATATTCAGTATAAAAATATAAAGTAAAATTGGATGCCAGGATTATTAATTAAGCAGCCCTTTGGATTAGGAGAATTAAATTTAACCAGTAATTATACCATATCATGTCTACAGACAACAGGTATTTATGATATATTTAATTGCATCTCCGGTACATTCACTGTAACACTTCCATCTGCAAGTGCGGCTACACCTGGCTATTATTATATAATCAAAAATTCCGGATCTGGAACTATCACTATCAATTCATTAGGGGGAAGTATTGATGGACTTAGTACCGCAACTCTTGGAACGAAAGACAGCATCCAGGTTTTCAGTGATGGTACAAACTGGAACATTATGGGTGGAAGTCTTGCTGGAACATCAGGGACAGCAGGTACTTCGGGATCATCAGGAACTGGAGGAACCTCAGGGACCTCCGGAACCTCTGGATCTTCAGGAACATCAGGAGCTAACGGAGCGGATGGCTCTTCTGGATCATCAGGAACTACAGGAACATCTGGATCTTCTGGATCTTCAGGAGCTGCCGGATCTTCTGGATCTTCTGGTACATCTGGGGAAAATGGATCTTCAGGATCATCGGGTTCTTCCGGTGCTAGTGGATCTTCGGGATCTTCTGGAACAGCAGGAACAGCAGGATCTTCGGGTTCTTCCGGAACGACTGGTACCTCAGGATCCTCAGGTTTAACTGGTACATCAGGGCAATCTGGATCTTCAGGATCTAGTGGTACTTCCGGTACTTCCGGTACTTCCGGTACTTCTGCTTCTTCCGGCTCTTCGGGGCAATCTGGATCTTCTGGTAGCGCAGGAACATCAGGTTCTACCGGAACCTCTGGTAGTTCAGGATCGACAGGTACTTCAGGATCTGCAGGAAGTACAGGTACTTCAGGGTCTTCTGGAAGTACTGGAACGTCAGGTAGTTCTGGATCTTCGGGGACATCAGGAAGTTCTGGAACATCAGGAACTAGGGGATCTTCAGGTACTTCCGGATCGTCGGGAACATCACCTACAGTATCAGGATCTGTCGATCAAATTTTAACCTCCGATGGTGCAGGAGGTATATCTGCAGAATCACTTCTGACTTTTGATGGATCTAAATTGAGTATACTACCTTCCGCTGGTGATGAAGGTGGTGAAATTCTATTAGCCAAACCGCAAACCAATACAACAATTTCAGGAACTGGTGTAACGATAGATGTTTACCAAAACAAATTAAGAATCTTTGAACAAGGAGGTTCTGCCAGAGGAGCTTATATAGATATAACTTCAGCTTCTGTCGGAGTTGGTACTAATTTATTATCCGGGGTTTCTACTTCGTCTGGTACGTCAGGATCTTCTGGATCTTCTGGATCATCAGGAAGTACTGGATCATCCGGAACATCAGGAACTAGGGGATCTTCAGGAACCTCGGGTTCTTCTGGAACAGCAGGTACCTCAGGATCGGCTGGAACTGGAGGAACTTCAGGATCTTCAGGTACTTCTGGATCTTCAGGAAGCACGGGTACATCTGGTTCATCTGGTTCATCTGGATCATCTGGTACTTCAGGGTTCTCAGGATCTTCTGGTACATCAGGGACAAATGGATCTTCAGGATCTTCGGGATCTTCTGGAAGTTCTGGACAATCGGGTGCTGCTGGTACTTCGGGATCTTCTGGAAGTTCTGGACAATCGGGTGCTGCTGGTACTTCGGGATCTTCGGGGCAATCCGGTTCTGCCGGTACTTCGGGATCAAGTGGAACTTCAGGGACTAGTTCTACTTTTAATACAACATCAAGTAGCAGTTTAACCCTCTGTGGAAGCTTATGCAATGATTATGATTTTTCAGATAGTGTTAATACAACAACGTATTATGCGTATCCAACAAGACAATTAGATTATAGTAGCTTCTCTGGGACAATATCAATAGGTTGGGAATCTTTTGATAATCCGAACAGATTTACAATTAAAGATGCTGGCGGTAGTACTATCTGGACAAGTAACTGGGTAGGCTATGCAAATTTTTCAGGACCTTGGGGTTCTAGTATTAATACTGCAACAAGTGGATCTACAACAATAAGTGCTTCTAATCAAATCTATACATTATTAGTAGAAACCTCAGGCGAATCAGGGGGAACTGGAGATTCTTGGTATGTTTCATCAACTTGTGTTAGTGGGGGGTCAAGTCAAAGATCTATAACAGTAGGAAGCGGTCTTTCATACGTTCCAGGTCATACAATAATAGTAAGCAACAATTCTGCTAATTATATAATAGGTACTGTTATTTCATACTCTGGAACAACTTTGGTTTTCAATGTAAATCATTGTTACGGATCAGGAACATATACAAGTTGGCAGATAACTTTATCAGGATTAAGGGGATTTGATGGAACATCAGGAACGTCAGGATCTTCTGGATCATCAGGTAGTTCTGGTTCTTCCGGAACGTCAGGTAGTTCTGGTTCTTCTGGTACTTCAGGTAGCTCTGGTTCTTCCGGAACGTCAGGTAGTTCTGGTTCTTCTGGTACTTCAGGTAGCTCTGGATCTTCCGGAACATCTGGTAGTTCTGGTTCTTCTGGTACTTCAGGTAGTTCTGGTTCTTCTGGTTCTTCTGGTACTTCAGGTAGTTCTTGAACATCTGGAACGAGAGGATCTTCAGGATCTTCCGGTACTTCAGGATCCTCTGGTACTTCAGGCAGCTCTGGATCTTCAGGAAGTTCTGGAAGTTCAGGAGCATCAGGTAGCTCTGGATCGTCAGGATCTTCTGGGCAAAATGGTGCTAATGGTACTTCTGGAAGTTCTGGATCATCCGGACAAACTGGATCACCAGGATCTTCAGGAAGTTCAGGATCTTCTGGACAAAGCGGAGGACCAGGTGCTGCTGGTACTTCTGGATCTTCCGGATCTTCTGGACAAAGCGGTGGGCCAGGGGCAGCAGGAACATCTGGATCTTCTGGATCTTCTGGACAAAATGGTGCTGCTGGTACTTCTGGATCATCCGGACAATCTGGTGATCCTGGAGTAGCAGGAACATCTGGTACATCGGGAGCAGGCACAATAAGTGGTAATGCAAACTACGTATCCAAATTTACAAATTCAACTACCGTAGGAAATTCACAGATTAGAGACGACGGAACTACAGTAGGTATTAACTCTGCACCAGATGCTGCATATCAAGTTAAAATTGCTACATCAATAAATGACGGTACTCTTGCATTAGATTCGTCAGCAAATATTAACGCTCTTTATTTCAATAAGAGTGGAACTAAACAATTTGAAATTAGCTACGATACTGGAGGCTCAACCAAGATTTTAAGATTGTTACCTTATCAAACAGGATCTTTCTTCCAAATAGGTAACCCATCCAATGCAGCTAATAGCAATACCGATTATGTTTTCATTTCGGAATCAACCTACGGAAACGTAATAATAGGACCAGGACTAGGAAATGCCCTTGGAAATTTAACTGGAGCTACTGCAGCAACACATAAAATACAGCTCAAAGGAGCAGTTTTTGCCGACACATCAATAGCTTGTGCTGGTGACATCACTGCTTATTATTCTTCAGACAGAAGATTCAAAGATGATATAGTAAGAATCGATAATCCGTTAGGAAGAATCAATCAAATTAATGGAGTATTTTGGAAATGGAACGATAATGTATCGATTGACACAAAGAATTCCCCAAATACCGGATTAATAGCACAGGAAGTTCAAGGGGTTTTACCTGAAGTTGTCAAAGAAAGAGCCGATGGTTATTTAGCACTTGATTATCAGAAAATGGCTGGTCTATTTGTTGAGTCAATCAAAGAATTGAACACTATGGTTACTGAACTGAAAAGTGAATTGGAAATAATAAAAAGTAAACTAGATGCCAGGATTATTAATTAAACAGCCGTTTGGACTCGGTCAGTTAAATCTAAGTAGTAATTATGTAATATCATGTTTACAGACTACTGGTATCTACGACATATTCAATTGTACATCGGGAACATTCCAAGTAACTCTCCCTGCAGCATCTGCAGCCACACCCGGATACTATTATGTTATTAAGAATTCTGGATCTGGAGTTATCACAATCAATACGCAGGGTGGTAATATAGATGGATCTTCTACACTTGTATTAAATCAGAAAGAAAGTGTACAAGCATTCAGCGACGGAAGTAACTGGATTATAATGGGGGGTAGTGCAAGTAGTACATCAGGTACTGCTGGATCTTCAGGAAGTACTGGAACCTCGGGATCTTCCGGAACTGCAGGAACATCCGGATCTTCCGGATCATCAGGAACTTCTGGAACCTCTGGATCTTCTGGATCATCAGGTGCTAACGGGTCTTCTGGATCATCAGGAACATCAGGAAATAATGGAACATCAGGATCCTCAGGAACATCAGGAACATCAGGATCGTCCGGGTCTTCAGGTACAACAGGAACTTCAGGATCGTCCGGGTCTTCAGGTACAACAGGAACTTCAGGATCTTCAGGAAGTACTGGATCTTCAGGATCGTCAGGAACTTCGGGTAGTTCTGGATCATCCGGAACTTCTGGTGCTAATGGTGCTAATGGAAGTTCGGGATCATCGGGTTCTTCTGGCACGTCAGGTGCTAATGGTGCTAATGGATCATCAGGAACTTCTGGAGCTAATGGTGCTAACGGAAGTTCAGGCACGTCAGGTGCTAATGGTGCTAATGGATCATCAGGAAGTTCTGGGGCAAGTGGAACTTCAGGAACTGGATTTAATACCATAACAAGTCCTGAAAATTTCAGGGTTCTTATTTCTAATGGCGGATCGAATACTGCATTTTGCAACACCAATATTTATGTTGATAATACAAATTCTTATGTTTATGCTAACGCATTCTTTCAAAATTCTAGTAGAAAATTAAAAACAAATATAGAACCTTTAAACTGTTCCGCAATTGATCTTCTTTCTAAAGTTGATGTTGTTAAATTTAATTACCTTAACGATCTTGAAAATCCGCACATTGGATTTATAGCGGAAGACACACCCGTTGAACTTTCCACTAAAAATCAAAATGCAATGGACACAAACTCTGTCGTAGGTGTTCTTATAAAGGCTATACAAGAACTTTCTGACGAATTGAATAGAATTAAGAATGCACAATGTTAGCAACAAAGGCATTAATTACAAGGCAGGATTTGATAGACATGGCTAATGAAGGATTAATTCTTTTTAGACCAGGCACAGGTATAGAGAATTCAGGCATCTTTATTAATAAGATACTTTCCAGGGAAGAGATTGCACAATTTGTTTATCTAGATGGTACTCCATTTGACCTAGAAGACGGCAGCGGTCAATTTATAATCAGACAGATTAGTACTGGTGAGGAATCTTTTGCACCGGTACCTGGATTTTTATTTGATACAGATACAATAGAAACGTTTGTTCCCGGACCTATAATAGACGGAAGACGATCAAACGGGGGTTCAGTAACAACTAAATATGTAACTGTTCCTTCTAGTAAAAATAGAATGACCCATTACGGGGTAGATGCTAGATTCCACGATACTATATTATCTCCGACAGTATCTGTTTATAGTAAAACTGTACAGTTGACTAACAGCAGAGCTGATTCTGGGCTTTTTACTGCAACCTTAACCGTTGGGAAAAGCGGGACAACTCCAACAGGTACATATTCAAGATCTAGCGTTGGATCAACTGATCTATCCGGGAATATTAGGCTTGGAAATTTTGTAAATTTTAGTTTGGTTCCGCCATCGGTTTGGCCTACAGGCGGGACATTAATCATGGAGGTGTTTGAAAATAGTGTTTTACAATATAGCAAAAGCTTAACAATTGCAGGATATAGTACAGGATCGCTATCAATAACTAACTATCCGATAAAATTTGGTATAAATTACGAATTTAAAGGGAAATCATCAATGGTAACAGAATTTTCTGGAGCATTTAGTAATGTCACTGGTCAAAGAGCTTGTAACTTATTGTAAAACAATTTAGAATGGCAGCAACTACAACAACAATAACATTTGATTTCACAGCGACCAATCCATTAAAAAGGTGGCAGTTTAATCCAAATGGTGCAACTTCTTATTTTTTTAGCGATAGCACAATTAGTGGGCCAACAGCTCAAACAGTTGCTGAGGGAAGTCTTTTTAAAATATCCAGATCTGATGATCAATACAACGGATTAACAGAAGGAAGTGGTGCATCAATTTCTCTTGATGCGTCCATGAACGAGCTATTGGGCATATCAAGTACTAATACCTTTGTTAAACGTCTAATAATAGTTCCATTTTTCAGGACATTTAACAACTATTACAACATGAACCAGCAAAATAATATTTTCTCAGGAGAAGCTGGAAGATGGATTACTGGAAAATGGAGTGAATCAGCAATGTTTAAATCTAAGATCAGATTTATAAACAGATCTGATAATTATTATATGGAATCTTGGCCTTCTGGTGGATTTAATATTAGCGGGCAAAACTGGGGAAATTTCAAAAAAGATGTTAGCTTTTGGGAATATGAATATGGCAGCTTAACAGCATTATTTGATAATCGGGCAACACGAAATGTAATTTTCCATTCAGGGGCAGGTTACCCTTACGATCATCCAACAAATGGTTCCATATATAATACTGGGAGTCTTTATGAAACTGGAGATAATGCTTTGACCTCCAATGCAGTAGGTAACCTATACAATTCTCAATACAAATATTTGGATTTTTCCCCAGGCAACGGTACGGAAGGATTAGTTTCCGGCAGTAATGATTTTGGTATTTATTATGATTATCCCTTACTAACTTCAGAGAGGGTTAGATTTGAAATACCATTTGTAATATCCATTCCACGATTTCAACACGTTTGGACAGATTGGCCGTGGAACAAAGGAAGAAAAACTCTAACTACTGATTTAGTATTCACGAAGATTGAATTTAGAGTGATGTATGATACGATATCTGAATACAAGACAAAGTTTTACACAGCACTTGATTTAACTGCCGGAAATAATTTCTCAGGTGCTACTGTTTGGCTGGATCCAGAAAAAACAAGAAAAGTACCTGAAGGATATTTAGCAGTCGGCGGTAAATATTTTGTAGTATCGTCTAATGGAATTACTACAGCAAAAAGAACGTGTCAAAGTAATTTAACGGTTGGTTTGTTTGGAAATGGAACGGTTTCTTCCACCTATCCTTCAACAGCGTCAGGATCAGGAACTTATGCATTTGATCAGGATGTAACATACATTACATTACAGTCATCCGCGACCTACGGAGATACACTTACTGCTTGGAGAGTGGTAGATTTTGATGGTAATTCAACGGATCTTTCGCCAACAAGTTCCATAAATATCTATAATGGAGTTTACGAGAGTGTAACCGCAATTTATACGAGCGGTGGAAATTCTCCAACTTGTTATAGATATATTGTTACATATACTGCTTTCGTAACATATTTTCCTTGTGGTGAATCTGAAACATCAAGTCAATTCTTCAGCGGCGATGAATTTTGCGCAGAATCTGTTACTGGTGGCGCTACTAACCAACTTGGTAGATGTGACGAATACGTATAAATATAATTAAAAGAATGAAAACATATTTCAAAAAAGGCATCATGTCATTTTGCTTAGACGATGAAGATCAATCTTACACACAAATAAATCTTGCTCCTACAGAAAAAGTTATTGTTAAAGGCACTAATACAAAAGTTTATGAATCTTTAATGCTGTCAATAGAAGGATCTGATTCATTGTCGGAGGAGGAATTTAATTCCAAAAAAGTTCAAGTTTTATCTGAATTATCAAATTAAATTAAACGACGAATCGTAACTTTTTCTTATTCTTGCGTATAAATTAAATAGTTAAACGATATATAAATCAAAATGAACAAGAGCTTCAACATATTACCGCTTCATAGCACGTTATTATCTTCATCAAGAAGACCGATAACTCCTGCGAAGATCCTAGGTAATTAAGAGAAACTTAAATTCATTTTCATCTAAAAAGCCTGGATCTCTTCAAAAAGATCTAGGCTTTTTTATTGGGTTCTTTGATATGTTAGGAAATTAAAACGGAGAGTTGGTAGAGCGGTTGAATACACCAGTCTTGAAAACTGGCATACTGGAAACGGTATCCGGGGTTCGAATCCCTGACTCTCCGCATTAGCCTCCTTAGCTCAGCAGGTAGAGCAACTGATTTGTAATCAGTAGGTCGTTGGTTCGATTCCGACAGGAGGCTCATCGCTAACGTAAAATACGTACACTAACATAGTATCTGTTAGAGTAACGAAAGTTCGGTAGCAAACTTATTAGACCCCGCAGAGGCTGGCGCCACCAGTATGGACGTAACGTTCATGCCATACTGAAAG
>JACCEA012047252.1_pt1 | contig 10605 bp, 8 predicted proteins | sample 7449851 | NCBI WGS metagenome assembly JACCEA01 (sample SAMN15323453, study PRJNA562643) | freshwater metagenome | isolation source: river surface water | place: USA:Blue River Watershed | collected 2017-08-18 | reverse complement strand
TATGAACAAATTAGTAGAAATAGGAAAAGCTTGGATAACAGCGGCTAACCCAACCCCAGAACAAAAATTAATAGCAGAACATAGACTATCAGTATGTGATGGGTGTGAACATAAAACTCATCAAGACATAATGAATTTCTGGTATTGCAGTGCTTGTGGTTGTCCTTTAAATAAAAAGGTATTTAGTCCTGTGAAAGATAGTTGTCCAAAGAAAAAATGGGAAAAATAATATGAATAAAATTACAGAACAAGAAATGGCTGAACTTAATCAGCTTCGTGAACAATTTTCAAATACAATATTTGAAATTGGCCAATTACAATATAATAAAAATGAATTAGAGAATCAATTAAAATTAATTGATCAGGAATTAACGGGATTGTACTCTGACATAAAATCAGCAGAAACTCGCCAAAATGAATTTTTAAATTCAATTCGTGAAAAGTATGGTGAAGGTACATTAGATATCCAAACAGGTGAAGTTTTACCACAGTCCTAAGCGGTTACGTATTTCTCCGAATATTTATTATCGAATAATTTAAATTAAAAAATAACTAAAAATACTATGGCAGAAAGAATTATCTCTCCAGGAGTTTTCTCTCGCGAAAACGACAAGAGTTTAGTACAAAGAGGTATCCAAGAAATCGGTGCTGCTATTGTTGGTCCTACAGTTAAAGGTAATCCTTTAGCCCCAACAATTGTAACATCTTATAGTGAATATTTATCAACCTTTGGTGATGTATTTAAAAGCGGAAGTAACTTATATGAATATTTTACTTCATTAGCTGCTAAAGAATATTTTAACAACGGTGGTAAATCATTATTAGTAACTAAAATTATTAGTGGATCTTCTACTATAAACAACTCTACATATGCTAGCTCATCTGTTTCAGCATCAATAAGCGCAACTCCATCTTTTGTTTTAGAAGCCACCCAGTGGGGTGATATTGCAAACAATACTGGTGGTACTGAAATTTCAGGAGCTTTAGTTTCTGGTTCTTCAGAAAATGTGCGTTGGGAAGTAACTAATGTTAATAATACAAAAGGTACATTTACCTTATTAATTCGCAGTGGTAATGATAATGCAAATAATAAAAACGTTCTAGAAACCTTCAGCAATCTATCATTAGATCCAGCTCAACCTAATTATATCTCACGTGTTGTAGGTAATACAAAACCAGTATATAATTCAACAAAAGGTTTAGTTGAAATTTTAGGTGATTTTGTTGGTGGTTCTTCATTTGTTCGTGTTCAATCTGTAAACAATACTATAGATTCAATTGATAATTTAGGTAATTATAAAGCAACAACATTTAGTGGCTCATTACCAGCAGCTATAAGTGGTTCATTCAGTGGTGGTCTTGCAGCAACTAACAGAACAGGTTCATTTTTTGAATCAATATCATCTGGATCTGGTGAATGTCAAGGATTTACTCCTGCTGACTACTCAGCTGCATTGTCTTTATTATCAAATAAAGATGAATATAGCTTTAACTTACTATTAGTTCCAGGTGTAACATTAGGTGATGGTCCTTTACAATCATTATCTGATGATGTAGTGGCTATATGTGAAGGAAGAGGTGATTCAATGGCAATTATTGATACTACATCATATGGTTCTACAGTATCACAAGCTGCTACTGCTGCAACTACAGTTGGTTCAAGTTATGGAGCTGCATATTACCCTTGGGTACAAGTATTTAGTAATAACTTAGGTAAAGCTGTATGGTGTCCTCCATCTGTAGTAATGGGTGGTGTGTTCGCATTCAATGACCAAGTAGGCGCTGAATGGTTTGCCCCAGCAGGTTTAAACCGTGGTGGAATTGGATCAGTATTAAGAGCTGAAAGAAGATTATCTCAAGATGATCGTGATACTTTATATGATGCAAATGTTAACCCATTAGCTTCATTCCCTGGAGAAGGTGTTGTAGCATTTGGTCAAAAGACATTACAAAAGAAATCAACAGCATTGGATAGAATTAACGTTCGTCGTTTGTTGATTACCTTGAAAAATTTCTTAGGTCAAGTAGGTCGTTCATTAGTATTTGAACAAAATACAGCAACAACAAGAAACAGATTCTTATCAGTAGCAGAACCTTATTTAGAATCAGTAGTACAACGTCAAGGTTTATATGCCTATAAAATAGTAATGGATGATTCAAACAATACATCAGATGTTATTGATAGAAATCAATTAGTTGGTCAAATTTATTTACAACCAAGCAAAACAGCTGAATTTATAGTGCTAGACTTCACAGTATTACCTACAGGAGCAGCATTCCCAGGATAATATAAGTGGGGTTCCATGAGGAGCCCTACTTATTAATATTTATTAATAGACAGAAAATATAACAATAACATGCCAAGAATTTTAGACACTAACGAAATATTGTTCACAGCCTTTGAACCAAAGGTTCAAAACAGATTTATCTGTGAAGTTAACGGTATTCCCGCTTATTTAGTTAAAAAGGCATCTTCACCATCTTTTGATGCTGGAGAAATCGTATTAGATCATATTAACATTTATCGTAAAGTTAAAGGTAAAGTTAAATGGAATGATATGACTTTAGAACTTTATGACCCAATCACCCCAAGTGGTGCACAAGCAGTAATGGAATGGGCCCGTTTAGCACATGAATCAGTAACAGGCCGTGATGGTTACTCTGATTTTTATAAGAAAGACTTAACATTATCAGTATTAGGCCCAGTAGGTGATGTAGTAAGCGAATGGAAAATCAAAGGAGCTTATTGCAAATCAGCAAACTTTGGTGATATGGATTGGAGCTCAGAAGCCCCATTAAATATCTCATTAACAATCGCTATGGATTACTGTGTATTGAATTTTTAATTTCCCCTTTCATATTTCTTTTTTAGAGGCGTCTGCTTTGCAGACGCTTTCTTTTTCTATATATTTATATACGAACAAAATAAAAATGTTATATGAGCGAATTAAAGCTACCTACAGAAATGGTTTCGTTGCCTTCAAAAGGCCTACTATACCCAGAAGAATCACCACTATCAAAAGGTGAAATTGAAATGAAATATATGTCTGCAAAAGAAGAAGACATATTAACTAACCAAAATTATATTAAAAACGGAACTGTAATTGATAAACTATTACAATCGTTAATAGTAACACCTATTAATTTCGATGAATTGTTAGTAGCAGATAAAGATGCAGTACTAATTGCCGCTCGTATTTTAGGTTATGGTAAAGATTACCCAGTATCGTTTATGGATCCTAAATCAAGGACACCACGTAACGAAACTGTAGATTTGTCTGATTTAAAAGAAAAAGAAATTGATGAAACTTTATTAAGTAAAGGAGTAAATGAATTTACATATAAATTACCTCATACTGATAATACTATTACTTTTAGATTATTAACTCACGGTGACGAAAAGAAAATTGAAGCTGAAATTAGAGGTTTATTAAAAGTAAATCCACAAGGGTCATATGAAGCAACAACCCGATTAAAATATATCATTACATCAATTAATGGTAAACGTGATGTTGCTGATATTAGACAGTTTGTAGATGGTGGGTTTTTATTAGCAAAAGATGCTAGAGCATTAAGAGAATATTATACTCAGATTCAACCAGGCGTTGAACTTAAATTCTATCCAGAGGGTGTTGAGGAGGGCATACCTTTCACAATTGGTCTTGACTTTTTTTGGCCTGACCTCGGAGTATAGATTCTCCACATTCAAACAAATTCACGAAATCGTATTTCATGGAAGGGGCGGTTATGACTGGTATACAGTTTATACAATGCCTAATTGGTTAAGACGATATACTTTCCATGAGTTAAAAAAATATTACGACGAAGAAAATAAAGCAACAGAAGACGCACAACGGGCCGCAGAAAACGCAAAAAATAGTAAAACTGCATCCCCTAACGTTATTACTCCCCCAGATTTTACATCTAAGAGAGGCGCCCAAAAATAGGCGCTTCTTATATTTATACGACGTAACAATATAACATAAATGGCAGCAGCATTATCACAAGCCGAAATAAATCAACTTAGAGAACTTTTAAAGGGAAACGTAGATTACCTTCAAGGACAACCTTTTGAAGAATTTATTCAAAATGCAAATGTAGCTAGATCTGCTTTAAGAGATTTACAACAAGATTCTCGTGGTTTAGCTGACCAATTTAAAGATTTAGCATCTATTTTTGGTGAATCTGTAAATGAAATGAAGCAGGGTAAATTTTTTACTGCTGAAATCAATAAAAACTATAGAGCTATGCGTAGCATAGCCTTACAATTTAGAGATGAATTAGATGGTATTAATGATTTAAGTTCACTTGAAGCTCAAAAATTAGTTGATAAAACTAAAAGTCATATTAAAAACTTAGAATTACTAAGAAAACAAGAAGGAGCATCAGAGGAAATTAAAAATAGAATAGCAGAAGAAATTCAATTTGCTGAAGAATTGGTTGAAATTGAACAAAAGAGAGTTAAAGAATTAAAAGAAGTAGAGAAAAGATTAGGCTTATCTGGAAAATTAATAAAAGGATTAGGAAATCTCCCAGGCATAGGTAAATTTATTGATGCCAACCAGATAGAAAAGGATATGATGAATGCCGCTAAGGCAGGATCTGGAAAGTTAGGTACTTTAGCAGTAGCAGCTAAGGGTATAGGACAACAGGTAGCAGCAGGTTTAGCAGACCCCCTTACTCTTGTTGTAGGAATATTTAATGCTGCTAATAAAGCTGATAAACAAGCTACAAATTTAGCTAAATCATTAACATTAACCAAAGATCAAGCCTTTGGTATTAGAGAACAATTTGCTGGTTTTAGTAGAAGTATTGATGATACTGCTATTACAACAGATAAATTACTAGAATCATTTAGTCAATTATCTAAACAATTAGGATTTAACGTTCCTCGTTCTAAAGATTTACTAGCTGAATTTACTAAATTAACAACTAAAATGGGGGTTAATGAAGAATCAGCAGCAGGTTTATCTAAATTAACTCTTGCAACAGGTAAAAATGCTAGAGCAGTAACAACAGAAGCTTTAGAAACTGCACAAGCTTTACAAGCTCAAAGTGGCATTCAGCTAGATAATAAAGAAATATTAAATGATGTTGGTAAAGTATCAGGTCAATTATTAGCTAATTTTAAAGGTAATCCTAAAGCAATAGCTGAAGCAGTAACTCAAACAAAATTATTAGGTACTACTTTAGAACAAACTAAAGCTCAAGCTGAAACTCTTCTTAATTTTGAATCATCTATTGAAAATGAATTAAAAGCAGAATTATTAACTGGGAGAGAATTAAATCTTGAAAATGCTAGAATGGCTGCTTTAAAAGGAGACCAAGCATCAGTAGCTAAAGAATTAGCTAACCAAGCTATGGATTTCAACGCATTCTCAGAACTAAATGTTGTCCAACAAAAAGCATTAGCAGAATCTTTAGGATTATCAGCAGATCAATTATCAGATCAATTGTTAAAACAACAAATGATGGGTAAATCAAGATCTGAAATTGTTGCTATTGGTGGTGAGGAAGCAGCTCAAAGATTAGAACAACTAGCTGCACAAGATAAATTTAATAACGCTGTTGAAAAATTAAAAGATTTATTAAGTAACTTAGTAGCAGGTCCTTTAGGACAAATGTTAGATGTTTTTGGAAATATAGTAGGGATGGTATCAAGTGTTATGGCTCCATTTATGTGGTTGTATGATATGACTTCCAAAATTTCATTTTTATTAGGAGGGTGGATGGATAAATTAGGAGCTTTTGGAAAAGTATTAAAAGGTATTACAGGTATCGCTATTATTATGGCTGCCTACAAAGCTTATGCTTCATTATCAACTATCCCTGTTGTGGGGGTGGGGTTAGGAGCAGCAGCTGCAGCAGCAATCACAGCGGCTGGATTTGGATTATTAAATTCTCAGAAAGCCGATGATATGGTTGGTTATGGTGCTCGTACATTAATAACCCCACAAGGGAGTGTAGCATTAAATAATAATGATACAGTAATTGCTGGTACTAATTTATTTAGAGGTGATGATGTAATTTCATACCCTAAAAATGCCTTATCATTGGGTGGAGGTAAACAAGATAATACCGAAACTAACAATCTATTAAAACAACTTATAGGAACAACTAAAGAAAATTATAATAAACCAGGCGTAATTAATATGGATGGTAAAGTAGTAGGTTCAACATTAGTACAAGGTTCATATAAGCTAGCATAATTAAATATTTATACGTAGTATAAAATAAAATCATAAACCATGGCAATCATTGATCAACACACAAAAAGCGGCTTAAGCTTAGACGGAACTAGAGGATTTAGTAAACGTGAATTTGGATATGTAGCACCTGAGGAACCAGTAGTTCCCTACACACCAGATAATAAATTACATAAGCTTTATTCAATCTACACAACTCCAACTATTAAGGTAGTAGACTTTAATGGGTCAATTCCCGTTAGACCAGAATCTACATTAGATGAGTTAGATGTAAAAGCTCCAAAAAACTTACAAGCTGGTAAAGAGGGATCTGTAGTATCTCAAATTTATAAGTCATCAACAGGTAGTAAATACAAAGATTTAGGTCCAAAGGATGGACGTTACTAATAACTCAAAATTAAGGGATGCCTTTAATCAATAAATTAGATGATACCAAACTGCGTAGTCTCTCGTATGGTGATAATAAACCATATATTACTACTGACATAGTTACTGGTAAATTAGATACTGGGAAAGTTCCATTAGTGGATGTTGCCTTGAATCTAATTCCAAATCAAGTTAAAATTCTAGGTAAAACCATTAATATTGGGAATACTGGTATAATAGGTGGAATTAAAGCAGGTATTATTGATACATCACGTATAGGTAATTTCTTATTAGATTTAAAAACCGGTCCTCAATTTACTATTAAACAAATAGCATTACAAAGATCAAATGTTATTCCTAATGGAGGTAATAGTGTTTTATTTAGAAATCCACTTGCAGGTGCAACTTCATTTTTTGGAAAATTAGGTAGAGGAATATTTAATCTTGTTAACAAAATTGCACCATATCCTGGACAATTATACTCTCCAACAAACACATTAGTTCAAGTAGCTCTTCAAAGCGGAGGTTTACATATTGAAAGAGCAGCAGCATTCCCATTACTTCAGACCCCAAAATATGAAAAATTCTTTGGTAATGCTGGAAGTACAGCAGCTGATACTAATAGTAATGTTCTTAGATTGCATGAAAAGCAACCTGTACGTGCTAATAGAGTTTTAACAAAATTTCAAGGTATAATAAATTCAATTCCTATTCTTAATAGAGCAATTCCTTTACCACCTATAGGAAATGAAGTTTTATACAGCTATCATGGAGGACCAGAATCATTAGCCGGTTTAGGGATAACTAGAATTACTAGAGGTGAAATTAGACCAGGTATATATACAATTAATGATTCTGTTAACCAATCATTTTCTGCCTATAAAAATGTTTGGACTTTAAATACAGAAGCAGAAGCAAGAAAAAATGCAGCTGGTGGACAATTAGCTGATGGGGAAAAAGATGTATATATTAAACCATCACTTTTTACCCCATCCGTAATAAATTCAAAAGTACCATTTAATTTATTTAGATCTTCTTCTGATAATGATGGAGCTACAAAACCTGCAATTTATAATTCTAGTATTAATGGATTAAAATATACAAATTATTTAGGAGATGTAGTTACTGTTAAAGCATTTAATAATAACGTAACTAATGTTTCTAGAGAAATAAGAATAGGTAGTGGTAGAAAAGATTCAATCAATTTAACTCCGATATTCACTGGTACAACATCAGCAAATAATTCACTAGTTAAGATTGGTAATAAACATTATAATATACGTGATTTAATTAAGTTTAGAATTGAAGTTGTTGATAACTCTACTAATGTTAGTACAACTAATGTTAGCACATTTATGATATTTAGATCATATTTAACTAGTTTTAATGATAATATAACATCAGATTGGAATAATTTTAAATATGTTGGTAGGGGTGAAAATTTATACACATATTCTGGATTCGGACGTAGTGTAACTATGGGATTTAAAGTAGCAGCATTATCAGAAATGGAAATGCGGCCGATGTACCAAAAACTAAACTATCTAGCATCATCAATGATGCCAGATTATGAGGGTGGTTATATGAAAGGTAATTTCTTTAGAATGACTGTAGGTAATTATTTTTATAGACAAATAGGAATTATAACAAACCTTACATATAAAATTTCAAATGATACTCCTTGGGAAATTTCAATAGATGAACCAGAAAGAGGAGCAGCAGCTGGAAATCAATTATATGAGTTACCCCACATTATTGATGTTGATTTAACATTTATTCCTATTGGTTTACAAGACAATGGCAATAATTTGATACCTGAAAAAGGAATAAATTCACCTGTTATATTGCAAGGTGATACTAATCCTTGGGTTAATGGTGCTACAATTGAAGGAGGACAGGGGGTTACATTTGCTAATCATGGATCTAATTATGTAGGTAGTGATGTTGAAAGAAATTTAACTGCAAAAGCAATTCCAGTACCTAGTATACAACAAAGACAAGTAAGTATTTCTGCACTACCCGCAATAGATCCTACAAAAATAAAGCCGTTAAATCTTCAACCAAGAACCCAAACACCATCTCCATAAAAGATGTAGTAAAGGAAATAATAGACCTGTATGAGATACGAACAAAATACTATATTAACAGAGAAATTTACAAATAAAACTTATTACAAAAATAAGCTATACCCTAATATCCCTATTAGTAATGAAGATATTTTTGTTATTACAACAGTAGGAGACAGATTAGACTTATTATCATACACATACTACAAGAACCCAGAATATTGGTGGATCATATCTATGGCTAATAATAACATAACAAAAGGTTCTATGTTCCCCCAACCAGGAACTCAATTAAGAATTCCTTTGAATGTCAACGAAGTTTTACGTACATTTGATGAACTAAATAAATAAAGGTGTTATGTCCATATTTAAAGAATCGTTTCCTGACTATATACAAAAACAGATTGGAACTCGCCAAAAATTAATTTCTGGGGACATTCGAAATACTGCGGTTAAACATTTAAACTCAAGATCATCTTGGGTAAGAATGACTTCTAGTGTAAATGTTAATGGCTCAGCAGATTTAGCTAAAAGTAATGTATTATTCAATGGTACTTCTTCAAATATAGGGTTGCCAAATCAAAGGTATGATTATTTTATGAATGAAGGTTTTGGTTTTAAGACGGGTACTTATAAAAAAGGTCCATTAGGGTTTAGACCAATGGCTGGTATTGATAATATTTCTGTTAAAAATAAAGGTGCTTATGGTTCATTAAGAGAAGTAGTAGTAAATTTTAAATGTTGGGATATTAATCAATTAGAAGATTTAGAAGTACTATATATGAGACCTGGATATACTGTTCTTATAGAATGGGGTTGGTCAAACTACTTAGTAGAAGATAAAAATGGAAATGGCCAATTAAAACAAATGAATGAGTATTATGATATTTTAAATATTACTACTCCAAAAACCATTTCTGAAATTACTAAAGAATTAAGAGCTAAAATTGAAAATTCTCAAGGCAATTATGATGCCATGTATGGTAAAATAAAAAACTATTCATGGTCTGCAAGAACAGATGGAGGATACGATTGTACAACAACAATTATTTCAGTTGGTGAAGTTATTGAATCTTTAAAAGTCAACAATACAAATATGGCTTTTAACTCAATTGCTGCTTCTGTTAGTGGTGAAGTGTTAAATAATATTACTTTAATAGGAGGATATGACAAACAAAAGTTAATCAATTCATATGATAAAAACTATTTAGCAGGGATATTAACAGAATTATATGCTTATGCTATAAACCAACAACCAGCTCAATTAACAGAGGGAATATCATCTACCTTTACTGTAAGTCAATACCCAACTACACCCACATTAGAATTTTTCGCTATTGATAGCCCAGGAGGAATACCCCCTCCCCCTCAAGATAGTGTAGATCCATTATTAACTGGTAATATTCAAGCCTATATTACTTTAGAAAGTTTATGCCATGTCTTAAACTACTCAGTTCTTAGCACTTCAAACACTCCTTTAGTAATAACTACATCTTCAAAAGATAATAAAGGTGATTTAAAACCAACAACATGTTTGTGGAACCCATTACAAGTATCAGTAGAACCTTCTACCTGTATAATCTCAGCTCCTGTTTGGGAAAATGGAGTAAACATTACATTTACTACTAGTGGATCCTCTCAAACTTTACAAGCTATTATAGATGCTGAAACGGCTGCTGGGGTTGGTTTTGACCCAACAAGATTTCCTGCTGAAATTGCTAAAGCTAAAGAAGTAGTAATTTTTGCTTTAAAAGAAGCTATGTCTACAAGCACAGATGAAGATGCAGTTACAGGATCTATACAAAATTTTATTGCATATCAAGAAGGAGACCCAACAAAAGGTAAAAGAGATGCAAACGCAGCAGAGTTAGCTTATGAAGAATTACAACGTCAATATGAGATAGTAAGAGGTACTGGAAAAACAATAATAGAGCAAGGAGCATCATCAGGATACTCAATTCTTGCTA
>JACCEA010384610.1_pt1 | contig 10606 bp, 6 predicted proteins | sample 7449851 | NCBI WGS metagenome assembly JACCEA01 (sample SAMN15323453, study PRJNA562643) | freshwater metagenome | isolation source: river surface water | place: USA:Blue River Watershed | collected 2017-08-18 | reverse complement strand
CGGCGGATGTCCTCTTCGCCTTTGAGCATGAATTGTGTAGGACCCCGGTCGGTTTGAACCGACCAGGTGCTGGGCGTGACCAAGCTGCTCACGGTATCCAGGCGCAGGATTTGAGGCAAAAACTCGCGCTCATCCAAAGCCTCTCGCAGCGTGGTCTGCAAGTTGGGTGGCAGCGCTGAGAGATCGGGCACCCAGTGCAATTCATGGCCATCGGCATCCATCAGGGCCACGCCTTGGTCTGGTGCCGACACCGGGTAGGCACGAAGTGCCGTGACCGGACTGTGGCGCGTGCCATCGGCCAAGACCAACACCCAGCAGCCAAAGGCATCGCGTTGCAAATCAAACGGGTTCATGCGCTCACCTTCTTGTCCTCGTCGCTGCCGCCCAGCACCGCCTCGGCCTCAGCTTGGCGCTGCTGCGCTTCGTACAGGCGCCAGTAAGCGCCTTGGGTCTCCATGAGCGCGTCGTGGGTGCCCTCTTCGACCACCACACCCTTGTCCATGACCACCAAACGGTCGGCCTTGCGCAAGGTGGACAAGCGGTGCGCGATGGCAATCGTCGTGCGCCCACGCACCAGGTTGTCCAGCGCTTTTTGAATTTCTTTTTCGGTCTCGGTGTCCACGGCCGAGGTGGCCTCGTCCAGGATCAAGATGCGCGGGTTGATCAGCAAAGCCCGCGCGATCGAAATGCGCTGACGCTCGCCACCCGACAGGCCTTGCCCGCGCTCGCCCACCAGCGAGTCGTAGCCCTGGGGCATGCGCAAAATGAACTCGTGGGCGTGCGCGGCGCGGGCTGCGGCCACGATCTCTTCGCGGGTGGCGTCGGGCTTGCCGTAGGCGATGTTGTCGGCGATGGTGCCGAAGAACAAAAACGGCTCTTGCAACACCAGGCCAATCTGACGGCGGTAGTCGGCCACTTTGAGCTGTCGGATGTCGGTGCCGTCGAGCTCAATGACGCCTTCGCTCAGGTCGTAAAAGCGGCAAATCAAATTCACCAGCGTGCTTTTGCCCGAGCCACTGTGGCCCACCAGACCGATCATCTGGCCGGGCTGGATGTCAAGGTTCAGCTGGCGGATCACGGCGCGGTTGCCATAACGGAAGTCCGCGTCGCGCACCGTGATGTGGCCTTTGACCTGAGGCGGCAAAGCCACAGGGTTCACCGGCTCAGGAACGCTGGAGACATGGTCAAGAATGTCAAAAATCCGCTTGGCCCCAGCGGCTGCTTTTTGGGTGTTTGAGACAATGCGGCTCATGCCGTCGAGGCGGCTGTAAAAACGCCCGATGTAGGCCAGAAAAGCGGTCAGCACACCGACGGTGATCTGGTCGTCTGACACCAACCAGATACCAAAGCCCCAGACCACCAGCAAGCCGATCTCGGTCATCAGCGTCACCGTGGGCGAGAACAGCGACCAAACACGGTTGAGCCGGTCGTTGACTTGCAGGTTGTGCACGTTGGCGTCCTTGAAGCGCTGGGCTTCACGGTCTTCCTGCGCAAAGGCTTTCACCACCCGGATGCCGGGGATGGTGTCGGTCAGCACGTTGGTCACCTCGGCCCATACGCGGTCGATTTTTTCAAAGCCGGTGCGGAGTCTTTCGCGCACCACATGGATCAACCAGCCAATGAAGGGCAGTGGCAACAAGGTCACCAGCGCCAAAGTGGGGTTGATGTAAAACAAGATGACGGCCGTCATCAAAATCATCAGCACATCGGTGGCAAAGTCCAGCAGGTGCAGGGACAGGAACACGTTGATGCGGTCGGTTTCGCTGCCAATACGCGCAATCAAATCACCGGTGCGTCGGCCACCAAAATACTCCAGCGACAGTTTGAGCAAATGCTCATAGGTGGTGGTGCGCAGATCGGATCCGATGCGTTCGGAGACCAGCGCGAGGATGTAGGTTTTGGCCCAGCCCAAGCCCCAAGCCAGCAAACCCGAAGCGAACAAACCCAGCAGGTAGAGGGACACCAAACCCGGATCGATGTTGGCCCCGTTTTGGTAAGGAATGAGCACCTCGTCCATCAGCGGCATGGTCAGGTAAGGCGGCACCAAGGTGGCCGCGGTCGAGGCCAGCGTCAACAAAAATCCCGCCAACAAAGAACGCTTGTAAGGCCGGGCAAAACGCCAAATTTTGAGCAAGGTCCAGGTGGACGGTGGGTTCAGGTCTTCGCGGCTGCAGACGGGGCACTCGTCATCGTCATCGGACATGCTCGCTTGGCATACCGGGCACACCAACACATGGGCCGACTGCATCGGCCTGCCTTGAAGTTCGGCGGGCACACCGCCTTGGATTTGGGCACGGTGGCTTTGCTGCGCCTCGAACTGCGCTGCCCATCGAAAAACCGGCTCTTGCAGGCCCAAAGTGAAACGCCAAACGGCCAAACGCCCATGCGCATCCGTCAACTCGAGCTGCCCGACCCCGGCGTGGTCCGACTGGCGCAAGCGTTGACCTTCGTCCAAAGGCCAGCTTTGCCAATTTTTTTCACTCAAACTGGCCGTGAGGATACGCCGATCGGTCAAAATCAAGGCGATTTTGTGGAACTTCAGTGCGGTGTTGAGGTCAACCAAAACCCATGCTGAAGCGTTCTCATCGGGTTGCAGCCTCGATTGCACTTCTGCTTGCCATTCGTCCGGCACAACCGAACGCCAAGATGCAGAAGAAAGTACTGAAGACATGAAGGCTGAACCCCAAAAACCCGTTGCGCCCCGGTGGCGCGACGAAAAAAAAACACATCGACCCGGTTGAAACCGCCTGCAAAAGCCATGCACCTGTTGAACCTTGAGCTTCCAGCCCCCATGCTGGCCAACCCCGCGATCGATCGACGATTCTATCGCTGCACCCTCCAAGCATGAGCGCACACCCCACACCCCACCAAATCCAGTTCCTGCGCATGACCCACCTGCGCGGCCCCAACATTTGGACTTACCGCCCCGTCATCGAAGCCCTGATCGACATTGGCGATCTGGAAGACTGCCCCTCCAACACCCTGCCCGGGTTTGCCCAGCGCTTGGTGGCCTGGCTGCCCGGCCTGGTCGAGCACCGCTGCAGCGTGGGCGAGCGTGGCGGCTTTTTGAAGCGTTTGGAAGAAGGCACTTGGCCCGGACACATCCTGGAGCATGTGGCGCTGGAGCTGCAAACCCGAGCCGGTATGCAAACCGGTTTTGGCAAAGCCCGCGAAGCCGGGCCCCGTGGGGTTTACAAAGTCGTGATCCGAACTCGCCACGAGGCCGTGAGCCGTCAGGCCCTGCTCAGTGCGCGCGACTTGATTTTGGCCGCCATGGCAGACCAAGCGTTTGACGTGGCCAGCCACATCGCCCAACTGACCCAAATGGTGGACAGCCTGTGCATTGGCCCCAGCACGGCCAGCATCATCGATGCCGCTGCCGATCGGGGCATCCCGAGCATCCGACTCAACGATGGCAACCTGGTGCAACTGGGCTATGGCCAACGCCAGCGCCGCATCTGGACCGCCGAGACCGACCGCACCAGCGCGATTGCCGAAGGCATCTCCAAAGACAAAGACCTGACCAAGCAGCTGCTGAGCATGTGCGGCGTGCCTGTGCCGGAGGGACAAATCGTCGACAGCCCACAAGCGGCATGGTCAGCGGCCCAAGACATTGGCCTGCCGGTCTGCGTCAAGCCCACCGATGGCAACCATGCCCGGGGCGTGTCCCTGGAGCTGTCACGCCAGGAAGACATCGAGGCGGCCTACGGCATCGCCCTGGCTGAAGGCAGCGAAGTCATCGTCGAGCGTTTCATCTTGGGCGAAGAACACCGCCTGCTGGTGGTGGGTGACCAAGTGGCGGCGGCCAACAAAGGTGAGACCGCCAGCGTGGTGGGTGATGGCGTGCACACGGTGCAAGAGCTGATCGAGCTGCAAATCAACTCCGACCCTCGCCGCGGCGAGGAAGAGGATTTTCCGCTGGACACCATCCGCCTGGACGAACACACCACCTCGGTGTTGGAACTCAAGCGCCAAGGGCTGAGCGCAGACAGCGTGCCCGAGGCGGGTCGCAGTGTGATGATCATGCGCACCGGCAACATGTCGATGGACGTGACCGACCTGGTGCACCCCGATGTGGCCGCACTGGCCGTGCTGGCTGCGCGGGTCGTGGGCCTGGACATCGCCGGGGTCGACCTGGTGGCGCAAGACATTTCCAAGCCGCTGGGACCACAAGGCGGCGCGGTGGTCGAGGTCAATGCCGGCCCGGGGTTGCTGATGCACCTCAAACCGGCCACAGGTCAGCCACGCCCGGTGGGCCAAGCGATTGCCAACCACCTGTTCAAACCCGAAGACAACGGCCGCATTCCGGTGGTGGGCCTGATGGGCGATGGCGACACAACCCAGGCAGCACAATTGCTGGCCTGGCTGCTGCACCTCAAAGGCCTGCACACCGGACTGTCCTGTGCCAACGGCTTGTTCTTGAACCAACGCCAGCTGCCCACTCAGGACGGCATGGATTGGGCGCAGGGGCAGCGTTTGCTGATCAACCGGGGCGTGCAAGCCGCTGTGTTCGAAAGCGATGCCCGCCATCTGCTGGCCCAAGGCCTGCCCTATGACCGCTGCCAGATCGGCATCGTCACCCGCATGCCCCGCGCCACAGGCCTGGACGACCTGTTCCCCGGCGGTGATGAAAAAATGCAGGGCTACATCCGCACCCAAATCGACGTCGTGCTGCCCGAGGGCACGGCCGTATTGAACGCCGCCGAACCTGAAGTCGCCGACCTTGCCGAGCATTGCGACGGCGACGTGCTCTTGTATGCCGAAGATGAACACAACGCCCGACTGCAAGCCCACCGCAGTGCAGGCCATCGTGTGGGCTTTTGGCGCGAGGGTCAGCTGGTGTTGGCCCAAGGCGCCAAAGAGCACTTGGTGCTCTCGAGCCAGCGCCCGGCTGTGGCCCGACTGTTGAAAAACGGCAGCCTGACCACCAGCGACATGCTGGTGGCCGCCTGCGCGGCATGGGCCTTGGACATTGGTACCGACCTGATCCGGGCCGGCATCAAAAGTTACGGCAGCTTACCCACCGCCTGAAGCAGGCCCCTACCGCCACCCCACTCCTTCCTGGAAACCACCTTCATGCAAGTCTCCCGTATTCGCGCTTTGCGTGGCCCCAACCTGTGGAGCCGCCACACCGCCATTGAAGCCATCGTCAGCTGCAGCCCCGAAGACTGCGGCCTGTCGGCGCAGCACCCGGTTGAGCAGCAACTGCGACGCATCTTCCCCGAAGTCGGGCCCTTTGACGGACAACGCCCGGGCGAGGCGGCCTCGCTGGCCCACGCCCTTGAAAAAGTGACCCTGAGCCTTCAGGCGCATGCTGGCTGCCCAGTCTCCTTCAGCCGCACCACACCCACTGAGGAACCCGGCGTGTTCCAGGTGGTGGTGCAGTACACCGAGGAAGCTGTGGGGCGTCTGGCACTGAATCTGGCCGAGCAACTGTGCCAAGCCGCCAAGGCCGGCGCCGGCTTCGACCTGGAAGGGGCCATTGCGCAACTGCACGAACTCGACGAAGACGTGCGTCTGGGACCTTCCACCGGCGCGATTGTGGACGCGGCCGTGGCACGCGGCATTCCGATCCGACGCCTGACCGATGGCAGCCTGGTTCAATTCGGCTGGGGCGCGAAACAGCGGCGCATTCAGGCCGCTGAGACGGACACCACCAGCGCCATTGCCGAATCGATCGCGCAAGACAAAGACCTGACCAAGAGCCTCTTGCATGCCGCGGGCGTACCCGTGCCCATGGGCCGCCCCGCCAAGAACCTGGACGAAGCCTGGGCCATTGCCCAAGAAGTCGGTCTGCCGGTGGTGGTCAAGCCACAGGATGGCAACCAAGGCAAAGGGGTCTCGGTCAACATCACCGCTCGCCAAGCTTTTGACAATGCCTACGCCACCGCCGAGCGGTATGGCACCGTCTTGGTCGAAAAGTTTTTACCCGGCCACGATTACCGCCTGCTGGTGGTGGGCAAACAGTTGGTGGCCGCCGCACGCCGCGAGCCGCCGCTGGTGGTGGGCGACGGCAAGCACACGGTGCGCCAACTGGTCGACCAGGTCAACGCCGATCCACGCCGAGGCGAAGGCCACGCTACTTCGTTGACCAAAATCCGTTTTGACGACATCGCCATCGGACGCCTGCATGCACAAGACCTGGAGCCCGAGTCGGTCCCCGCCAAGGGCCGCCGCGTGATCCTTCGCAACAACGCCAACCTGTCCACCGGCGGCACCGCCACCGACGTGACCGATGAAGTTCACCCTGAGGTCAAAGCCCGTGTGATCGCGGCGGCGCAAATGGTGGGTGTCGACATTTGCGGCGTGGACGTGGTCTGCGAATCGCTCTCGCGCCCGCTTGAAGAACAAAACGGCGGCATTGTCGAACTCAACGCCGCTCCGGGTCTGCGCATGCACATCAGCCCCTCTTTTGGCAAAGGCCGGGACGTGGGCAACGCCGTCATTGACCACATGTTCCCGGATGGTGGCAATGGCCGCATCCCGGTGATTGCGGTGACCGGCACCAACGGCAAAACCACCACCGTGCGCTTGGCCGCCCACCTGCTCAAGGCTCAGGGCCTGCGCGTAGGCATGACCAACACCGATGGCGTGTATGTCAATGGCCGCCAAACCGATTCGGGCGACTGCAGCGGCCCGCGCAGCGCCCGCAATGTCTTGATGCACCCCGACGTGGACGCCGCCGTGTTCGAGACCGCCCGGGGCGGCTTGCTGCGCGAAGGCCTGGCTTTTGACCGCTGCCAGGTGGCGGTGGTGACCAACTTGGGCGCAGGCGACCACCTGGGCCTGAACTACATCACCACGCTGGAAGACCTGTCGGTGCTCAAGCGGGTGATTGTGCTCAACGTGGAGCCATCGGGCATGGCCGTGCTCAATGCCAACGACCCGGCCGTGGTGGCCATGGCCCGGCACTGCCCAGGTGATGTGACGTTTTTTGCGCTCGACGCCAACCACCCCGTGCTCGCCACCCACCGCGCCCAAGGCAAACGCGTGGTCTATGTGGAAGACGGTGCCATCGTGGCTCAAAAGGGCAAGCAGGTGTTCCGCATCCCGCTCAGCCAAGTGCCACTCACGCGCCACGGCCAAATTGGTTTCCAGACCGAAAACGTGCTGGCCGCCGTCGGAGCGGCCTGGGCTGTGGATGTGCATTGGGACGCCATTGCCCAAGGCCTGGCCAGCTTCATCAGCGACATCCAGGGCGTGCCGGGACGCTTCAACCTGTTTGACTACAGGGGAGCGACCTTGATCGCCGACTATGGTCACAACCCCGACGCCATCGCGGCCTTGGTACAAGCGGTGGACAACATGCCAGCGAACAAACGTGTGGTGGTCATCAGCGGTGCGGGCGATCGGCGCGATCAGGACATCCGCGACCAGACACAAATTCTGGGCAAGGCTTTCGACGAAGTGCTGCTTTATCAGGACGCCTGCCAACGCGGACGCGAAGACGGCGAGGTGATTGGTTTGCTGCGCGAAGGCTTGCAAGGCGCCTTGCGCACCACCCATGTGCAAGATATCCAGGGTGAATTCAACGCCATCGACACCGCCCTGTCGCGCTTGTCACCGGGCGATCTGTGCCTGATTTTGATTGACCAAGTGGAAGAGGCTCTGGCCTACATCACCGAAAAAGTCAAAGCCAGCCAGGCGCACTGAAGACCCCTGCCAAAAATCAAACCATCGGGTTCATCAGCAAGGCCAGTGCCACACTGGCCTTGAAGGCGCCCACCCAAAACCACCATCGCCACACGGTGGGTGGATGCCGCTCCACCAAGCGATGGAGACCGTCGCCCAAGAGCAGCGACAACAGCAAGGCAGCCAGCATGCCCAGCGCATTGGCCCACAGCGCAGCAGGCCAGTAGGCCGTGACGGCGGCATTGACGGCCAGGCACACGCCGAAGTGGATGAGGAATACCGAATAGGACACGCCTGACAGCCATTGCAAGGCGGGCCGCCAGCGTGAACGCCCGACGGCCTCACCCGCAAACCAGGACTCAGGCACCAGCACCAACAACACAGCCACGCCCCACGCCACCGCGATACGTGGACGCGGCTCCAGCCACCAGGCCACGTACCCGACCAGCAGCAACACCAGCGCTGGCACCCCAAGCCGTGCAAGTGCATTGCCCTTGGCCCACAAGGCTTGCCGACGAGCCTCCCAAGCCAACAGGCCCAAACCATAACTGCCCCAGAAATACACGCCCAGATCGTCCAGGTCGGCATCCCGATTCCACCACCACAGTGAGGCACACACCAACCCCAGCCAAAGCACCCAGCGCCGAGCATCTCCCCAAGCCTTGGCGTCCACCACTTGATCGCTTGGGTCCACCGTCGCTCCATGGGAAGGCCATGACCTCAGCACCACGAGGCAGCCCAGGGCCATCGCATACAACTGCAAATCGATCGCCACATACCAAATGCCGGCCGACAATGCCTCCAAGTCCAACAGATGCTGCACCAGCACAACATGTGCCAGCGCCTGCCCCCAGTCGGGTGGGGCTGACAGACTGGTGTGCTCAAAGCCGGGCCGCACCCATTCGGTGACCAGCACAGTGAAGCTGAGCGCGGCCAACAAGGGAATGGCCAAACGCAAATAACGCTGCCAAATCAGTTTGAGGGCCTCGGGCAGCGCCAGCGACTCGTATTGGGCCATGCTGCCCGCCGTGAGAAAGCCCGCACACACCAAGAAAAACTGCACAGCCAAACGGCCATGGTCATAGAGCCAGTCGACCACACCGGGCCAGGCTGCTGCCACCACATCCGACATGGGTCCGTAAAACGCCAAGTGGTGCAAGACGATCAACAGGCAGCCTGCGGCCTTGATCGCATCGATCAAAAAAGAACGCCCCGAAGGGCGCTGAGCTGTTTGAGACAAGCGCCCGCTCAGGCAGTGGCCATCACAGGGCCAGGCGGGCGCGTGCCGCTTGGTACTGGGCCTTGAACTGGGCCACCAGATCGGCCGTGCTTTGCACCGACTGGATCGCGCCAATGCCTTGACCGCAGCCCCAGATGTCCTTCCAGGCCTTTTTGGCGTCACCACCAAAGTTCATCTTGCTGGGATCGGACTCGGGCAGGTTCTCGGGGTCCAGACCTGCTGCGCGGATCGACGGGGCCAGGTAGTTGCCGTGCACACCTGTGAACAGGTTGCTGTAGACGATGTCGTCGGAGTTGCTGTCCACAATGGCTTGTTTGTACTCCTCGGCCGCACGCGCTTCGAGCGTGGCGATGAAGGCAGAGCCGATGTAGGCGAAGTCTGCGCCCATGGCTTGGGCCGCCAAAATCGCGTCGCCCGTGGCGATCGATCCGGACAAGGCCACCGGGCCATCAAACCACTGGCGAATTTCCTGGATCAAGGCAAATGGGCTCTTGACGCCCGCGTGGCCACCAGCACCTGCGGCCACAGCGATCAGGCCGTCTGCCCCTTTTTCAATCGCTTTGTGCGCGTGCTTGTTGTTGATGATGTCGTGCAGCACCACGCCACCGTAGCTGTGGGCTGCAGCGTTGATCTCTTCGCGTGCGCCCAGCGAGGTGATGATGATCGGCACTTTGTACTTCACGCACATGGCCATGTCGTGCTCCAGCCGATCGTTGCTCTTGTGCACGATCTGGTTGATGGCAAAGGGCGCAGCGGGTTTGTCTGGATTGGCCTTGTTGTAGGCGGCCAGGGTTTCGGTGATTTCGATCAACCACTCTTCGAGCTGCGCGGCAGGGCGAGCGTTCAAAGCGGGCATGGAACCGACGATACCGGCCTTGCACTGCTCAATCACCAGCTTGGGGTTGCTGATGATGAACAGGGGTGAAGCGATGGCGGGGAACGGCAAATTGGCCAAAACGGGGGGCAGCTTGGACATGTTGTCTCCTAAAAAATTGTTGTTTGAATCGGATTTAGAAAGCGTCGAGCGCCATGGCGGTCACGCTGCCCGCGCCTTCAACGATGCTGTCGCGGATGCCGGGGGCTTTGGACAGAATGTGGTCGGCGTAAAAACGCGCAGTGGTGACCTTGGCAGCCATGAACGCGGCATCTTGCGCCTGTGCTGCGGGTGTGAGGGCCACCAGCAAGGCGCGGCCCATTTGCCATCCCGCCATCAGGTTACCTGCCAGCATGAGGTAAGGCACGCTGCCTGCAAACACGTCGTTGGGGTGGGCCTTGGTGTTGCCCGCCACGAAGTCGACTACATCGATGAAGGCTTCGCGCGCAGCTTTGAGGCGGCGGGCCACGGCTTGTGCATCGGCGTTGCCAGAAGCCGCCAATTCGCTTTCGGTTTGCGCCACCTGGCCAGCCAGCGCCTTGGCGGTCTGGCCACCGTCGCGGGCCGTCTTACGGCCCACCAGGTCGTTGGCCTGAATGGCGGTCGTGCCTTCGTAAATCGTCAGGATCTTGGCGTCGCGGTAGTACTGCGCCGCACCGGTTTCTTCGATGAAACCCATGCCGCCGTGCACCTGCACGCCCAAACTGGTGACTTCGAGGCTCATCTCGGTGCTGTAGCCCTTGACCAGTGGCACCATGAATTCGTAGAACGCGGCGTTTTGCTTGCGCACCTCGGCATCGGGGTGGTGGTGCGAGGCGTCGTAGGCCGCAGCGGCCGTGGCGGCCATGGCACGGCAGCCT
>JACCEA011764402.1_pt1 | contig 10609 bp, 10 predicted proteins | sample 7449851 | NCBI WGS metagenome assembly JACCEA01 (sample SAMN15323453, study PRJNA562643) | freshwater metagenome | isolation source: river surface water | place: USA:Blue River Watershed | collected 2017-08-18 | reverse complement strand
GTGAGTCGGCCTATGAAAAACTCAAAGGCGTAGCGCCTGCTGCTTCTGGCAATGCGGCGGGCAACACGGCTGGCGCTTCGTCATCGCCAACTCAAGCCGAAGCGCCAACGCAACCCTCCGTCACCGACCAAGTGCTGTCTGGCTTGGGCGATGCACTGTTTGGCTCCACCGGCCCGCGCGGTGGTCAGCGCCAAGGCTTGGCACAGGTCATGGTCAAGTCCGCCGTGCGCAACATCGGCTCGGCCGTAGGCCGCGAGATTGTGCGCGGGGTGATGGGTAGTATTTTGGGTGGTCGCAAGCGATAGCGCTTGGCTTATCAGCTAGCTTTACCAAATCGAGAATCGCTTGGCGTATGGGGTACTGCTCGAAGTATCTGTACCGTAGTTTTTCGTAGTCACTGTCGCGGTTGTGCTAAAGCCCAAATAAGTTGCAGTCAACACAGCAGTCCCTGACCTGCCAATTTTCAAATACCACTCATTGTTGGATTCTTGTACAACCTCAGCAACCGTTGAATCGCTGGAAGTAATTTGCACTTGCTGCAGTGGCAAACGTATCAACTCACCACCACTCATATCGCCCGCCGTCAGCACACCCAACACAGGCAAGATGGCCGCGTAATAAGCGGTTTGACCGGGGTAATACGTGCCATTGATGGTGGTCTCAAGCATCGTGATTGCCCCCACGTCGCTCAAGTTGCCGACTCTTGAGTAACAGTACGCCAACTGTCCAACCGTGTGAAACGACGACCAACACGAATAGGTCGGAGCCGTGTACCCTGCAGAGTCACCCCAGTCGTAGCCAAAGTTTTGAACATTGCTCTGGCCGTTATAGGTAATGGGCTGATAGTAAGACCCAAGGTTCACCACATAGTTGAACGGCCCATTTGTTGATAAATCCAAAGTGGCAAGCAGCGGGTCATTCCTGGTCGCACCTATACCCGGGCCAGCGTAGTAATGCTGCACCAGAGTTTCTCCAGTTGGTACGCCATAAATGCTTCCCTTGACACACAAATTTGGATCTTGAGAGTAGTTGCAACTACCGTCTGCGTTGATGGCAGGTGCAGCAACAGCGCTTGATGTCGCTGTTGACTGCGACGCTGCCCCGCCCCCACCCCCGCCGCCACAAGAGGCAATTAGGAAACATAAATAAATAGAAAAAGGAAATTTATTAATTAATTTAAGCAAGATTTAAGGCTACAAATTTGACTTGTTAAATGTTTTTGCTATTCATGTATCTTTTTATTATTTTTATCATTATAATGACTTCTGACATTTTGTCTTAAACAAGGAGCTTTTATGAATAAACTCAAACTCGCAGCAGCCGTTGTGCTGTCTTTGGCATCAGCAACCTCATTTGCTCAGTCTAAAAACTCTTCTGGTTTCTACGGTTTAGCCAACTTCGGCTTCTCTAGCGTGAAGGGTGATGGTTCAGGCTCATTCAAAGACAACAACAACGTGTCAATTCCATACACGAGCGATAACAGCAGTGCTGGTAACTCATGGTCTTTGGGCTTGGGTTATGACATTGATGAAAATTTCGCAGTTGAAGGCTCTTACGGCAGCACTTGGAAACAAGAACAGAAATGGACATCTAACCATCAATATGGTCAAAACTACGAGAACAACAAGACGAACGTTATGGCGCTCAATGTCACCGCGCTTGTGAAATTCCAAGTTTCTGAAAATACGAAACTTTTCGTTGGTCCGACAGTCTCGCACTTCACGCTCAAAGGCTCTGACGAGCAAAAAGATGTGAACGCTCAAGGACAAACTTATTACAGTAAAAGCACATCTGAAACAATCAAGAAGACATTGCCAGGCGTCGTGGTCGGCGCGAGTTTTGCGCTAGATCCAAAGACTGATTTACGTGTCTCTTACACGCAATTCCAAAAATGGGAAATGGGTGGGGCTGATAACAAAGAAACCAACAAGGTTTCTAACATTTCGTTTGGCTTGACCATCAAGTTCTAACCAAACTTAGAACTAGGCCCCCTGACTTTTGGGGGCCTACGAAGGGATTACGACATGCAATCAATCACCAAGAATTTTCTGTTATCTCTAGCCGTGATTGGCTTTGCACAGAGCGCATTCGCTCAAGGGGTTTTACCCTCATGGATGCGACGCAATGAACCTATTCAAGAGACGAGACCTACTGTTTCCACTCAGCGCGCCTCGTCCATCCCCAAGCTAACAGCTGAGGTCCTAGCAAGCGACATGGCCAGCAACGGCGAAGTCACATTGACTGTTCGCACAGCAGCCGATTCTGCTGCGATTTCCTCACTGACGCTCAACGGCTTTGAAATGGGCGGGTTCAGTGGCAGCAAAAGCATCAAGCGTGTGATGCCCGTAGGAAAATCTACGTTGAATGTAGAACTCACAGACGAGTTCGGCCAAAAATACACGCAAGCATTGGCGTTTGAGCGTGCACCTCAATCTGGCAAAGCTATGCCTCGCTTGGTTGCTGAGGTCATTAGCAGCGAGATGGCCCCTAACGGTGAGGTTTTGTTGACTGTCCGCACAAGCTCAGAAAGCGCAGCCATTTCTTCCATGACCGTTAACGGTTTTGAAATGGGTGGTTTTACTGGCCAAACCAAGAGCATGAAGCGTTTCATGCCGGTAGGCAAAACCACTTTGAACATTGAACTGACCGACGAGTTTGGTCAAAAATACAGCCAAGCACTGGCGTTTGACCGCCCTGCCCCCACTGGCGTAGATGCCTTTGCGCAACAAGCGCCCCAAATTTCAACTGATGCCAGCAAGCTGATGGCGAATTTGCCACCGCCCACAACGAAAAAAGTAGCAGCTTTGGTCATTGGCAACTCCAACTACGTGGTCAGCCCATTGACCAACCCCAAAAACGATGCCATCGATGTGGCTAACAAGCTCGAAGAGCTAGGTTACAAGGTACGCCGCGTGATTGATGGCGACCGACGCTCAATGCTCAAAAATCTTGCCGCATTCCGCGACGAGGCTGAAAAAGCAGACGTTGGCTTTGTTTACTACGCAGGCCATGGTGTACAAGTGGGAGGGGTGAACTACATTTTGCCCGTTGACTTCAACCTCGAAAGTGGCATGGCTTCCATCCAGTTTGACGGCATCGCTGTCAACCAGATGCTTGAGAATTTTGTGCCTACCGAAACAAAGTTGGCCTTTTTAGACGCCTGTCGCGACAATCCCTTGGCGCGTAGCCTCTCCAAAACGCGCGGTGGCAACGCCTCTGGCTTAGCTGCGATGGACGCTGTAAGCGGTACTTTGATTTCATTCGCCACCAAAGACGGTAGCGTTGCACAAGATGGCAATGGCCGCAACAGCCCTTACACCAAGGCATTGTTAGCCCATCTGGGTGACCAAGTGGACGTGTCAGTGATGCTGCGACGCGTGCGTCAAAAAGTCATTGACGAAACCCGTGGCAAACAAGTGCCTTGGGACTACGGTTCATTGGTCGGCGATGAGCTGGTGCTTGGCGGCAGAAAACGCACTAAATAACCAGAGTTTCTATTCAGTAAAAATAGGCCCCGCATGGGCCTATTTTTATTTTCAGATTTTTAAGAATGTTCCAACTCGCTCGAAGATTTGCCAATTTTTCGCACGTACACGTGCGGTGGGTGTTGTTGATCATCATTGGCCTCGTCGCCAGCATCCAAATGCTGCATGACCCTCTGGCGGGCACCAGTTACACGAGCTATGACCAAATGGTCAAAAAGCGTCTTTGGACGCCCCAGCCCGACCCCAAAATTGTGATCGTCGACATTGACGAGGCCTCCTTGAGCCAACTCAGCTCTGAATTCGGCAGATGGCCTTGGCCTAGGGAGACATTGGCAGCTGCCCTCGAATGGCTTGAAAGTAAGGGAAGCCAAGCGGTTGTCTTTGATATTCTGTTCGCCGACTTAGACGCCACACACCCAAACTCTGATCAGGCTTTCGCAGATGCCGTGGCTCAAAGCCGACAAAGTTACTTTCCAATACTTCGACTCAACCCTATCAATGACAGTATCAGCCAGATACGCGCAGACCAGCTTGTGGGCTTTGCCGAGCCACTAGGCCAAACTCCTGCGCCTACCCTTGCTTTGGTGCCCCCTGTTTTTGACAGCGTGATTCGCACAGGACGCCTGGGGTATCACAACATCTACCCAGACAAAGATGGCATCAACCGCCACTATGACCTCTGGCAAGACAAAGACAACTGGCGATTGTGGTCACTACCAGCCCGAATGGCCAACAGCTTTGGCTGGGAAAAAGGTGAAAAATCGCGGGTCATGCTGAACTTCAACCGAGAACCTGACGCTTATCTGAGTGTCCCATTTCATGAAGTTTGGCGGCTGAGTCAGTCACGTGCGGGCTTAGCAACAGACTCTCGTTTTGATGGAGCCATCGTTTTAATTGGCTCAACTGCATCTAGCTTATTTGATGTCAAAGCCACCCCTATCTCATCGATTCATCCAGGTGTGCATGTATTAGCCAATGCGATTGACAACCTTAAAAACGATCAATTCATCCATGAACTGTCACACAACTTTAAATTCGTCACGGTATGGGTCTGCTTGTTGCTCATGGGCTTTGCCAGCGGGTATATGAAGACGCAGGTTCTTCGCTGGAGTGTCCTCGTTATTCCAGGTGTATTGCTAGGCATCAGCTTTATGAGCCTGCATCTGAGCCATTGGTTTATTGACTTGTCAGGACCTGCTTCACACGCGCTGCTGTTTTTTACAGTCATGAATGTGTATCAAACATGGCGCATTAACCACTTTGCCGAAGTGGGCGCAGTGGTTAGTTCATCTGTTGCCGCCAATCCTCAGCCAATCTACAAAGCGTTTGTCGTTGCCAAGTACGCACCACACAATGCCAAACCCCAGCGCCTGATCAGCCATGCTGCGACTTGCGGATCTGAAATAGCAGTAGTTCAAGCGGGTTGGTACGGTGAGCTCATTGGTGATCAGTCCGGCCCTGCGTGCGTCATGCTCATTAACCAAAGCGCCCAAGCACTCATGCACTCGATTGAGCAACTGTTAGACAAAGAGCGCATACACCTCTGTCAACACCACATTTCAGAAGTTACGCCATTGGCGGCGAACACTGAGCTATGTGAACCAATACAAGGCACAAACCGCTTGTGGTTAGAAGTTGCAAAAGCTTTGCAGCAATGGGAAAATTATCAAAACTAACAAGGCAATTGAATCGTATGAAAAAAGTCATTCTTACCTCTCTCATCCTCGCCGCTTGCAGCTGGGTACACGCGGCAGATGTTGACGCCAACAACATCATTGATGCGCTCAAACCCAAAGTTGTTGAAGGCCAAATGCGCACACGCAGCTTGCGTAACTTGCAAGTTGAACAAGTCCCTCCCCCTTCAGTTTCCCTAACGATTCAATTTGACTTTGACTCCAGCAAAGTGTCTGCCAGCAGTGCTTCACAACTCAATCAGCTGGCAAATGCATTGAAGTCTGACGATTTGGCCTCGCTGTCATTTCGAATCGAGGGTCACACAGATGCAAAAGGCAGTGCTGATTACAACCTATCCTTGTCACAAATGCGTGCAGATGCTGTGAAGAAACATCTACAACGCCTCGGTGTGGCCAGCGAACGCTTAGAGGCTGAGGGCAAAGGCGATAAAGACTTGGCCAACAAGGCTGATAAATTTGCCGCAGAAAACCGTCGTGTACGAATCGTCACCTTGAACACAAACAAATAAACCATGGCATCTACCTCTACCTTCAAGCGTGGATTGATCGCTGCTTTGACACTGCTGTCAGCATCGCTTTACGCAGCAGAACTACTCACCGTCACGCGCAGCACCGAACTTCGGCAAGATCGTTTTCTAGATGCGCCTACAGTCGCCAATCTCAATGCGGGCCAACAAGTTGAGCTCATTAAGTCTGAGGCCGGCTGGGTATTGGTCAAAAATGGCAAAGACAAAGGTTGGTTGCGTGCCATGTATCTCAAAAGCGACGTTGGTCCAGCTGTAGCTAGCATCGCGTCAGTTGAAGGTGGCCGTTCTGGCAAAAACAATGTCATGTCTACCACGGGTGTGCGCTCCATACCCAAAGCCTCACGCCATGCGCTGATCATCGGCATTGGTGAGTACAACATGCCTGGCGTTTCATCACTCAAAGGTGTGAGCAAAGACATGGAAACAGCCAAAGACATCGCCATGGCGATGTCAGTTCCAGAGTCCAACATTCAATTCCTGCGAGACAAAGATGCCACGGCTGAACAAATCCGTTCAGCCCTACAAAAAATGAATGAGCGCGTACAACCAGGCGACCGCGTGTTCATTTATTACTCCGGCCATGGAACACGCTGGATTGATGCTCAAGTCGATGCAAATACCTGCACAGAAGGTCTATTGGCAAGTGATGGTGTCGCACTCACCAACCGACAAGTCAGCGAGCTGATTACCCCCATCGCAAACAAAACTGACAAATTGATGGTGTTCTACGATGCATGTCATTCGGGAGGGGTTGCCAATCAACCGATGAAAACGCGCTCGATGAAATCAGGCACGACCACTCTCACTCCCAAGTTTGTTGGTCAAGTCAGTCCCGAACTGTGCGCAACCCCTACCAACATGAAGACGCGAAGCCTGACTGGTGAACTGGCCAAAACCAACACGCCGCCGCCATCGCAAAACATGGTCTACATCGCCGCTAGTCGAGCCGATGAGGTCTCTTTTGACAACCCGAACCGGGGTGGTCTGGCCACCACAGCGTGGCGTGAATGCATGATGGGTAAAGCCAAGGACAGCGATAGCAGCGGCGCTTTGAGCGTCTCTGAAATCACTAGCTGCGCCCAAACCGAAATCAGCAAGAACTTGGAACACTCGCCAGATATCTTGGGGCAGCACATGACGATTGCTGGTAACCGAGACTTTGTTCCATCCTATTTTGCACAGGGTACGCCAGTTGCTTCTGTTAGCCAAGACTTGCCCGCACTCGCGCCAGTTGCAGCAACACTGCCCCAACCTGCATCGGTTGAACCTTCGCTGCCACAACTGTCTATGCAACCTGTCGCGCCCGCAGATTTGCTCAAGCAAATTCATGAACAGCGCGATGCCAGTCGCGTACTCAATGCCACGGCATCGCCTCAGGTCATGCGAATCAACCAAGACCAGCTTCGCATGAGTGTCACGTCGCCACGCGACGGCTATTTGTACATCGCATTGGCGGGTTCTGATAACAAGAGCCTGTATCTGCTCTACCCCAACACGCTAGATACCAATAACGCCGTCAAAGCTGGACAAAAAATAGATTTACCCACCGCCCGTTGGCGTATCACAGCAGGTGGCCCTGCTGGTATAGACACAATGCTGGTCATGGTGGCGGACTCTCCAAGAGACCTATCCCGCCTCCAGGGTGACAAAGTAGGCCCGTTTCTCAAAACGCTCATGACAACTGACGGCAAAAGCCAACTTCAATGGCTGCTTAGCACTTCAGAAAATAGCGACGACAAGAGCTGTCAAGTTGGTGGAACCAAACGCAACCTCAAAGTCAGTGCAGCCTGCTCTGACGCGTTTGCCTCTAGTCTTTTGACCGTTCAGGAGCAATAAGGCCAGCATCGCCTTGTGCTGGCTTTTTCGGGGCTTTGGGCACGAGCCAACGATAAGCGGGGGCACTTTGAATGTCGTCCAAAGCCTCGTCGGCTTTCAACATCACGCTGTTTGCATTGGTCAGCGTTGGCTCAATCCCTTTTTGGGGATCGTTCAATTGGTTGATGAGTTGCTGCGTAGCACTCATGGTGTCGCGCGTATTGACGAGCACTTGCGGCAAACCATTTTGAGGGTCGTTGATTTTGATCAGCATCTGACTCGTTTCATGCATAGTCGCCCTTGACTGCGTCAAAGTTGCTTGCAAGCCAAGCTTAGGATCAGCGAGCTGCTCGAGTAATAAATTCACTTTGGTCAGCAATGGGTCAATGCGGCTAGTCAAATCATTGGCCACACTTTCACGAACGATTTGAATCTTGGTGTCGCTCGCCATAGGCGCTTGCCCCGAGTTGCCCGGCAGCAGCACTAACTCGGATGTGATGATCTTCTCCTTAGACACCTTCAACATGGCCCCTTGCGTAAAGAAAGGAGCACGCTCTTCTTGTATATCCACGCGGCCAATCACCGACCCGTCGGCCAAGAGGTGCAACTCTGCAAGCTTGCCTAAACGAAAGCCTTTGTATGTGACCTTCATCCCCTGAAACAAATCAGCCCCCGAGTCGGTTTGAATCTGTAGTGAAAATCGATTTCCAACTAAACCTTGGGACCTGGCGAACTGATAGCCAGACCAAACCAAAATCGCCCCGAGAACAGAGGTTAGTAGGATCAGAGGCATTAAACGGGTGTTTTTCATAACAAGCCTTTGGTTTAGTTTAAGAACCAAACCGTATCAAGAACCTCAATCGAAATCAGCGTCAGCAAGCCAAGAAAAATAAACTGGGTCATCCGTGTCTGTTTATCTGATTGCCAATACATCATCACAACTGACTCAAAATAGAGCAACCAGCTCAGCGCAACGGCATGCAAGACGATACGAACCAAACCACGTAACGCGATGGTCAAGTCGTACTCCAAAGAGAGATAGGCCATGATGGCATGCATCTCTTCGGGATCAACCAGAAGCAAACCGCTCAGCAGCCCTAGCATACTGCCAAGCATTGCAAGCTCCCAGCCCAGAATGCCAACCCACACACTCGCCAGGATATGTTGAACTGGCGAATGCATTTGCCCATCCATACGTGCAACAAACGTCAGGCGAAGCAGAAAGAAAAACGCCACCAGACACGATGGCAGCTTCCCCAATAAAAAATATGTGATGACTTTGAATGACAGATCAGGACTGATAAAGCCCATGTCAATCATCAACGCACCAAAGGTTGCGCCAATTACAAAACTTAGCGTGAAACCAAAAGAAAGAACTGTTCTGGCATATTGCCAAACCAAAGCTGACAAGGACGTTGTCACATCAGTTGGCAGCTTTCACAAAAGTCACCTTGCTCACTACCAGTTGTTTTGCTGCATTGCGCTCTAAAGAAATCACAGCAGTACGCCCCTTAGCAGCTTTGAGAACTTGTTCGTCTTGAATTTCTGTCATGGCTTTCATGCCAGACCACAAACCACTGAACAAGCTCAATAGCAATGCGGGGTTCTTAGGAGCCAACTCGTTTGGAGGCGATTCAACTTCGATCTTTCCGCCTGAACGCTCCAGGGTAGTGAGCCATTTTTGCAAACGCTCCGGCATCGCATTGGGGCTAACCTTGTCGTAAAAACTCACCACCACTGGCTCAGACTTCTCCACCAAGGAAGCATGCAGCTCAGAGTCAAATTTACCAATGTCAATGAACACAATATTCGACTTTGCTTCCGCCTTAGAGTTCACAACAGCTTGATCTGTAGCACAACCAAACAGCACTGTGATGAGGCATGCAACACCAATTTTTTTAAGTGAAGGAATGGTCATGTTTAGCTCTTTCTCAGAATTTTTTAACTAGCTCATTCACACGGCAATTGCCTGTGCCCTTGCTTTTACCGCTACCCAACAAGTTCTTTCGAATGTAGCTTTGCACACCCGAAGTCTCATATGTGAAATTACCAGTGATTGTGTTTAGGCTAAACGCCAAGCCGTCATAGCTAAAGGTAATCTGGGTGGACTTTTCGGCTGCAGACACCACATCACCTGCGGCCAGAACACGTTGCAAATCCCCGTTGTCATAACGCTCAACATCTAGCTCTAACTGCCAGCCATCGGCCTCACAGGTCAAGTGTGTTTTCTTCGGCCCAATGCTCATCTTGGTAGCCGCCAAGTTCTCAGCCACTAAGTGAATATTTGAGCCTGCATAAGACTTAGAGAATGAGCCATCTAAAGCATCAAACTTCACCTCATCGCCCACCTTAATCCAGCAACCCACATACTGTTTGCTACCAGTCACCACACTGGCATTGCCATCGGGTTTGGTGCATGATTTATCCAGCGTAGTCACCAGCTCGCCATAGCCAGCGTCTGCTTTAAACACACCTGCGTACTGTTTTTGGGCATGCGCTTGCATGCCTAGACTGGTGAATGCGAGAAGGATGAGAAGTTTTTTCATAAGGGTCTAGAAATTTGTAATTTTGTCAATTTTAATACCTTTACAACTTCTAAGCCCCTGCTTGAATACATTTAACCCTAACTCGCAGCGGGCTCCTCAGAAGCCGTGTGCTCGCCCTTGGCAGGCTTTTCCTTCTTCGGCAAAGGCGTGATGTCGAGGAGCACTTCTTCTTTGTCGTCGATGTCCACACTCAAGCGCCCACCTTCGGTGAGGCGACCAAACAGCAACTCGTCGGCCAAGGCCTTACGGATCGTGTCTTGGATGAGGCGTTGCATGGGGCGTGCACCCATGAGCGGATCAAAACCCTTCTTGGCCAAGTGCTTGCGCAGCGTGTCGCTGAAGGTGACTTCGACTTTTTTCTCGGCCAACTGACCTTCGAGTTGCAGCAAGAACTTGTCGACCACGCGCATGATGACGTTTTCGTCCAAAGCCTTAAAGCCCACGATGGCATCTAGGCGGTTGCGGAACTCAGGCGTGAACAAGCGCTTGATGTCGCCCATTTCGTCGCCAGGGGCGCGAGGGTTGGTAAAGCCGATGGTCGC
>JACCEA011213714.1_pt1 | contig 10610 bp, 8 predicted proteins | sample 7449851 | NCBI WGS metagenome assembly JACCEA01 (sample SAMN15323453, study PRJNA562643) | freshwater metagenome | isolation source: river surface water | place: USA:Blue River Watershed | collected 2017-08-18 | reverse complement strand
CTCTTCTTTATAAATCTTAGATTCACCGTTTGTGAAAATGATGCTGCAAATGTTTTAAATTTGTTTTCGTTTTACCAAACATTTTTTAAACTTTTTTTTGTCGCTTCATTTTTTAACCTTTTGTTTATGTCCAACTTTAAATTCGGTAAACTACTCATTCCTATACTATTAACAGTTGTAATTGGTTATTTTTCTTACACCTATTTTTTGAAGGATATCATTTTAAATAACTCAACACAAACTGTTGAATTGAAAGATTTTGGCTTATCGAAAGCACTTAATTTGAAAAAACACGAAGGTCAAACGCGAATTTCTTCGCTTGAAATTGAACTATCAGGAACGAGTACAGACAATTTATACTTGGTTTTTGGACCAACAAAAGATCAATTAGTGGAACAAATTCAGCTAAAAAAGGGAACAATTGACTTTCAAAAAGCGACAGAATGGAAAACAGACAACTGTTATTTTCTCGTGATTAATGAACAGGGAAATGAAGTTGATTTAACATTAAATTATCGTTTCATTCACTGATTTCGAACCACATAATTTATATCTTTAAGTCATGAAAATAGCGAATGTTGCCAACAGTTTAATTCTTGTTTTTGGGTGTGTTATTTTACTCATTTTCGGTAAATCACTCCTGTTTCCATTCCTATTTGCCTTGTTGATTTATTTCTTGATTCGCGCAATTCGTCGTTTAATCGATCGACTTCCTTATATCAAAAATCACATTCCATCGTGGTTAAAAAACGCCTTGGCCTCATTCATCATTTTTGCTTTGCTCGGATTTACAGGTCAAATGCTTGTTTCCAACAGTCAGGCTTTAATTGAATCATTCTCACTTTACGAAAACAACATTGCTTCAATTGTTGAACAAATTAATGGTTTAACAGGAATGAACATTGGTCAAACAATCACGAACAAATTAAGTGAAGTCGAAATCGCTAAAATGGTCAATCCGATTTTAAATTCGATTACTGGAATTATGGGAAACATCATGATGGTCTTGTTCTATTTGATCTTCTTGTTTATTGAAGAATCGAACTTCAAAAAGAAAATGCATTTGATTTTTTCGAATCCTGAAAAATATGCAGAAATCAAAGTGCTTTTGGGTAATATTGAACATTCAATTACGCATTACATTGGGTTGAAAACCTTGATTAGTTTCATTTCAGCAACGGTTTGTTTTGTTACGTTATTTGCATTTGGTGTTAATTCTCCCTTGTTTTGGGCATCGCTCATTTTCATTATGAATTTCATTCCAGTCATTGGTGCTTTGTTAGCGGTTATTCTTCCTTCATTGTTTGCGATGATTCAATTCGGTGAAATGCCGTATGCTTTGTTAATCTTCTTTGTTTTGGGAACAATACAAACATTGATTTTAAACTTATTGGAACCAAAATTAATGGGTGATTCATTGAACATTAGTCCACTTGTAGCTTTGTTTGCATTAGCATTTTGGGGAGCAATTTGGGGAATTACAGGAATGATTGTTAGTGTTCCAATCACCGTAATTATAATTATCCTTTTGGCGCATTTCGAGCGCACACGACCAATTGCGATTTTACTTTCGCACCAAGGGAAAGTTTAGTTTTTAATCGTCAATTCGATTACTTCGGATTCACTTCCGTCGCTATCCGTAACTGCAGCTACTTTCGTTGATTCTGTTGAAGATGTGATTACAGTTAACGATTCTACTTTCACGAGTAAAGGTTCATTTTCCTGAATAAGCGTACACAAAGGTGTGTAATGGTGTTGAATTTCGTCCGGTACAATAACACCTATAAAACTACCCAACACCGCTCCATCATCTACCCAATTAGATGTGTTTTCAACCGAAGCGGAAAATAGAATTCGTTTATTTTCAACATCGGAGGTCGCACCAGAAAAACCAGCTTTGACCCCATCAATTTCAGGTAAATCAATCGTATTTGATTTCATTTTAATGTCTTTGTCTTTTTTTTCTAAGTAAGCCACAAAATGACTGGTTTTCATCGATATCAGCTTGTTTTTTCCACGATTGAAGAGGTACAATTTATCATCCAATACCGTTGCTGCTTCAAGGTTCAAATCTTCATCATCTAACTTTGCTTCGTCTTGAATAAGGCCATAAAAATCAGTTAAATCAAACGATTCCAAGACTTCACCTTTGAGAGAAAGCAACAATCCTTCATTGCGTTGAGGAGCTTTCGATCCAGATCCAAAAAGAAAGACACATGATTCACCCTCCCAATCAAGCATTGTCATCGCTTCAAAATCCTTTTTGTCTTCTTTTGAAATGGTTGAAGTCAATGGTTCTGTTTTCAAACCGAATGAAATCGTGTATTTGTTTTGGATTTGATAGTCTTTGTTCAATTGAAAAATATAAGGCGAATTATCTCCTATGACCCAAAGAAATTCTCCATCATTTTCTATTCCCGAAGCTGAAGGAATGTCAGTCAAGGGAAGTTTTCTGTCAATTGAAAGGTTCATGGTTGGTTTTAGTTTGCACGACATGACCATAAGCGAAGCACTCAGTATACTTAAACTATATAGGACAATTCGTTTCATAATTTTTCGGTGTTGAAAGATACACAAAATAAAAAAGATTGTACCTTCATAAAAAATACTGCTATGAAAACCATTTTGATTGTCGCGTTTGCCTTATTAACAAGTATCTCATTTAGTCAATTAGTGCCAAAACCAGAGTTGGACCAGTTCTGGAATTCTACGGTTCTTCCAATAGTGAAACTAGACAAAGAGACGATTATTTCACAGACAAATTTCCCTTTAGAAGGAGCTTGGGGATACATGGTGGATGATTTGAGTGATCCAGAATCGTGGTCAAAAGAACTTTATACGAACAACTTGGATCAAATTTTCACAGAAGAAATTCGCATCGCGATGCGTGCTAAAACAATCAATGATTTGGCGCATTTCAAAACTGATGAAGGTGAAACGTCCTTGTTGTTGTCCGTTCTCATTGAAACCTACGACAAAGAATCGGACATGACATTCGAATCATCGTACATGTTCTTCTTCAAGAAATTTGAAGGGAATTGGAAGCTGTTTAAGATTGATATTGCAGGATGATTTAGAATCGAGAGCCGAGAATCGAGAGCTGAGAGGAGCATAGAACTTGGAGCATAGAGCATGAGAAAACGACTTGTTAAATAAAATATTAATTATTTAATCTTTGTCCTAAAACCGCTCCATAAACACCAATTAATTTTCCATTTCTGTAATGATAAATTTGTCGCATATCCAATTTTTTGATTAATGAATCTCCTATTTTCAAGTCACAATTCAGATAATGCATCTCATACCATTTTTTACCTTGATTGATTTGGAATTTGCTATATCCTTTTACATCGAAAACGCATTTTGTCACTAGACCGTTATATTCAACATGTAAATAGGGATATACAATTTGATGTCTTACAAAAAAAATAACAAAAGAGCAACAAAAATTGATATTATTTTTAGTTTTTTATTCATCATTTTTTGAGTCAGATTTTAATGTCGTTAAGTCTTTCGTCTTCTAGTCCTTTATCTTAAAGTCTTAATATCCTAAAATCTTAAAGTCCTAAGGTCTAATCGCTAAAATCCAAAATGCTTCTCCGCTTCATCAGCGATGTAACCACCAATTGCAAGTGATGCTGTTGCTGCTGGTGAAGGTGCGTTCAATACGTGAATCGATTTTCCGTGGTATTCGATTCTGAAATCGTCGCGCGTGTCACCGTCTTGTGCCAAAAGTAATGCTCTCACTCCTGCTCTACCTGGTTTGATATCTTCCATCGTTAATGACGGAACCATGCGTTGCAAGGTTTTTAAGAACAAACGTTTTGAGAATGCACGACGGTATTCGTTGATACCAAACGACATGTTTTTGAAGAACAATTTCCATGTTCCACCATATGTCAACGCATCCCACGTATCTCTCCAAGAGAAATCTGTTTTTCCGTAACCTTCACGTTTGAATGTGAAAACAGCATTTGGTCCACATTCTATTTCACCATCCGTCATGCGCGTAAAGTGTACGCCCAAGAATGGAAAATCTGGATTCGGTACAGGATAAATTAAATTCTTGATTTTATGTTTTGCTTCTTCCGTTAATTCGTAATAGTCACCGCGGAAGCCAACTACTTTTTCTTTCAATTTCACACCGTCTTTTTTCGCTAGACGATCAGCTTGTAAACCAGCGCAGAACACTAAATATTCGGCTCTAAATTCATCTTTGTCGGTAATGATGTTTGACGTTTTATCGCCTTTTTGAATTTCTAGAACTTCTTGACCTAGCACCAATTTACTTTCAGCATTCATTGCCAAAGCTAATTCCACCATTTTTTCAGTCGCCCCACGGAAATCAATGATTCCAGTGCACGGAACCCAAATTCCACCGATAGATTCAACAAACGGTTCGTGTTCTTTCACTTCTTCAGCAGAAATCATTTTAATCCCTTCAATTTGATTTTCTAAACCAATTTGAAAGATGCGTTCCATGTGCGGTAACTCTGATGGATCTGTAGCAACCACCACTTTACCACAAATGTCGTGTTTGATGCCGTGTTCTTTCGCAAAAGCAACTAATTCGTGTCGACCTTGAATACAATTGCGTGCTTTTAAAGAACCTGGTTTGTAGTACAATCCTGAATGGATAACACCCGAATTATGACCCGTTTGATGATCTGCCAATAAATTCATCTTTTCAATTAGGATGATTTTCTTCGTTGGATACTTTTTTTGAAGCTTGTAAAATGTTGCTGCTCCAACAATTCCTCCACCAATTACTGCGATATCATAAGTCATAGATTCGTATGTTTGAATTTTGAGCTCAAATTTAGTTAAAGTTCGTTTAACGCTGAAATTAAAACCAAAAAACTGAATCCGATATTCGTTCTTCGTTCAATAGATTTGTCTTACATTCGTCAACGTAAAATTACATGCTCCAAATGTCAAAAACAGTAACAACACCAATCGAACGCCCATTTTTCAATAATTTGAATGGTCTGAGGTTTGTTGGAGCCTTAACTGTTCTAATTTTCCATTGCTTTACGTTGCAACGAGAAATTTGGGGCGATTTTTACAACGGAACAATTTTTCACTTTGTTTTTTCAGTGGCAAGCAAAGGTCATCTTGGTGTGAATCTTTTCTTTGTTTTAAGTGGTTTTTTAATCACTTATTTGCTCTTACATGAATTTGCACGCACCGGGAAAATTAATATTCTGAACTACTTGTTGCGGCGTTTTCTGCGCATTTGGCCCTTGTATTTTTTAGTGGTTCTTTTTGGTTTTTTTCTGTTTCCAAAATTACCGTATGGCATTGTCACGATTCATGAATTTTGGCGATTCGCTTTGTTTCTTTCCAATTTCGATGAAATTATTCATGGAATAAACGATAAAATCAATTTTTTAAGTGCGACTTGGTCCGTAAGTATTGAAGAGCAATTCTATTTAGTTTGGGGATTCTTATTGGGATTGATACCGTTTAAAAAATCATTTTCATTTCCAGTTTTTTTCGTTGTAATCATTTTAGGCTCCATTGTATTTCGTTCATTTTATTGGTTCGACAGCCGTATTATTTACTTTCACACCTTTTCAGTTATGTCGGATCTTGGAATTGGTGGATTCATTGGATTCTTAGCTTTCAAGGGGAAAATTCAATCCTCTTTTGAGCGGGTTAAAAAATGGCAATGGATCGTATTTTATGTGATCAGCACCTTACTAATTTTAGGAAGTAACTCCATTTTCGAAGGTTCTCTTATTGCGTTTGAACGCACGGTAATTGGAATCATCTTCGCTATTGTTATTTTGGAACAAGTCTATGCTAAAAACTCGTTTTATAAAATCGATAAAATCCCTTACTTCTTCTCATCAGGTGAATTGACCTATGGGTTTTATATGTTTCACTGTATACTTATTTATTATTGGAGTACTTTCTTTAAAACCCATGGTTTCACTGATCATCTGTGGCAGTTTCTAGTGTATGTTGTTTTAGTATTCTTCAGTACGTATGTAGTTGCGTGGATCAGTTTGCATTATTTTGAACGACCGATTTTAGGGTTGAAGAAGTATTTTAGGTGATCCGTGAACAATATAACGCAGAGATTTTGAGTCTGCGTTGCACAGAGGTCGCTGAGATAATTGGCAATTGAACGGTCTTCAACAAAATCCATCAAAAAGAACTATTTTCCGAAGTAAACATGAATTTTTATCATCTGTGCATCTCACGGTGTGGCTGCTTCGCGGTGAGGCTAAACTTAACAAGGATGCAAATCTGAATCACAAAAAAAAGGCCGACTTGCGCCGACCTTTCTTTCAGAAATAAGGAATTAGTGTTTGATTAACTCCTTTGTATAAACTTGATCTTTGGTAATGATTTTAACGATGTAGTTTCCAGAAGGAACGTGAGAAAGATTTACTTGCGCTTCAGCAAACGTACCTGTTGCATTCATCACTTCTGAATGAACTGGTCTTCCCATCATGTCGTAAATAATCAAATTGGCTTCGTTTCCAACATAACCGCTTACTTCAATCATGGCAATTCCATTCGTAGGATTCGGGAAGATTGCAATTTCATGTGCTAATTCTTCTTCTTTCACGCCTAATCCAAATCCAACTGAGAAATTATATCTGTGGTAATTTCCCCAATCAGACGGGAAGAATTCTATGTAACTTCCTCCTACTTTTCGTAATCGGAATGTTCCTGTTGTTTCACCTTCCACTTGACTTGAATACCAGAATCCAATTCCATCACTGTCGGTATCTTCAATGATTACGCTGTAACAACCTGGAGCTAAATCAAATGTATCCTTGTATTGCGTGTTGTTTGTTAAACCTGTGCGCTCGAACAAAATATTACCTGAAGCATCTTCCAAACGGTATTTATTTTCACTCGCTTTGTTGTTTGTAGTGCACCAAATAAAGAAAGGTCCATCAATCATTTCAGGGGCATCAAATTTCGTATTTAAGTGATTGTTTTGATCGTATTCATCCAAATCTGGATAACCTTCAATCGCATACAATTGCACATGAAACGTTTGCTCACCAGAATAATCTCTCCACCATGCCAAGTCAGTCACAGGAATTTCAACCGTTTCTTTTTCTAAGAATGCTAAATTTCCTGTCCACTCATATTCTAACCAATCGCCATAAGATATCCAACAACGAATGATACATTTTGTCAATGGTTGTTCACCTGTATTTTGAATAACAACTCTTGGATTTGAGCATGTTGGATTCCACTTGCGGTAATATTCCCAATTATTTGGATTCAAGATATCAATCACAGCCGCATCATGTTGAAAGTTTGGAGCTGAGTATGAAATTAAATCCATTGCTACAATGTAGTTCCCACTTGCTTGACCTGGATCATTTGCTGGAACATTATTGATTACGTAATCAATTTTAACTGTGTCTCCAGTTACAAATGGTGTCACTTCAAATTCATTTTCACGTACTTGATCTCCCGGACACCAACCTTCGCGTGCATACGGCCATGTTCCACCTTGTGAAATATTTGGATTATCACCACATTGTGTAGTTTGCCAAATGTTCCAGTTGAAACGAGAAACTCCATCGATTTTAATTTGGTGATCATTTGGAACCCATTCACAACATGCGCCGTTTCCAACTTGTCCATGTCCAGATAAACGCGTTTTAATTTTGAACATTTCAGAACTGTCAGCCAATGGAATAGATACTTCTTGCAAGTCTGTATCGTTTGCCATGTTTGAGAATTGGTACGATCTGAAATCCGACCAAATCGGTTCACGCTTGTGCACATCACGCGGCGGAATCCCTTCAATAAATGCAAATTTCAAGTCAACTAATTCTTGCGTGTTGTGCGCTGCTAAATCAACCGTATCTTTCAAATATTGTTGGTAGTCTGTTACATCATAAATCCAATAGAAACCGTTTGGACCTAAATCAAATTGAATTCCATAAGGCGTGATGTAACGCGCAATTTCAACATCATGAATTAATTCAAATGGCGGATTGTAATGAATAATTTGTTCGTTTGTAAGAGTAGTTGCACCTGTAAAAGGCGTTTGAGAAACCACAGAACCATTCACGTCGTATACAATTTCATCACCTGATTCAAGAACTACTTCTGCATTTACAATTTCGAAATGATATCCTACAGTTTGCTCTTCGAAAATCACAGTTGGTTCTTTAACCACTTTTTCTAATTCTTCTGTTGCAACTACTGCTCCAGCTACTGTTCCTTGTCCAAGAGAAATTTGAGGACGCGCTGTCGCTTGTTGAACTCCTGCGTTCGGATAATCATCTGAAACAAACATTCCTTTTTCAGAAGGCATTAACAAATAATCGTTTTGAGATAAATCTGAAGCATATTCATGGTTATCAAAATCGTAATACACCAATAAATCAGCCCAGTTAGGATGTGATGCATCAGGTTTTTGATTCATGTAAGCTTGAATCGTTGCTTGAGGCAGCGCTGCATCATAAATTTGGAAATCGTCAATGCGACCTTTCCACATATACGCTTGATTCCAATTCGAACCAAGTACCATTCTATGAATATATCCTACTGCTCTATTTTTTCCAGTACCAGAATGCCACAAAACACCATTTTTATAGATAAACATTTCGCCAGTGCTTTGTTTTTTAACAAACGCCCAGTGATTCCAGGTGTTATCCATTTCTGTTGCCGTCATCAATTTATTGATTCGATCATAGCCATTTCCTTCACCTGCATCGAAATACATTGTGTTATCGCTCCAAGGCATATGAATGTTTACGATTCGATTGTTGTTATTATCGTATGCTTCAAGAATTGAGGTATTTGTTCCAGCAGAACCATTTCCTTTCGACCAAAAAGAAATTGTCATTTCTCCGCCCATTGTAAAATCTGACAACTCTAACATCGTATGATTTGTACCATCAAATTCAATTGCTCCATTCAACGAATTGTAGAAAACAGCAGATTGATTTGAAATTGTTTCGCTATTGAACGCCAACGAATTCAATGCATCTTGTGTATTTTCAAAGTAGAATTCAATGATGATATTATCTGTTCCATTCCATGCAAAAGGTTGGTAGAACATTAAATCATTTTGACCATTTACTAATTCTGCTTGACTTCCGTTGATCCATCTTGCGGCATCGTACACTTCTGTAAATCCTGTTTTATGAAAGGCTGTTAAATTAGCGTCAGTCGTTGCTTTTAATGAAATTGTAGGATATTTCAATTCGCCATTTACCGTCAAGGTATTCACGTATAAACTTAACGATTGAATATCTCCAGGTGTAATTCCAGCTGCCGCTAATTCTGAAGCTGTAAGCAACATTTGAAAACGACCTCCATTGTTTGTTACATCGAATGGAAATGGAGTAACTGTGTTTGAAGCATTGACATTGTGCTGTGTTAAAGATGCACCTGAACGATTGTGTTCAACGCGCACATACGAATCCGTTTGCGCATATGGCAAGGAATTGTATTGAATTGTCGCCGGTGAAGTTAAGTTCGCTGTATAACGATTTCCATTTATTTGAACTGAATGAAAAACACCTGTATGATCAAAAACACGTGTATAAGTTAAGTAATCCCACTCACCACAATTGTATTGATCCCATGTTGTTAATGGACTACATTTCAATTTGTAGTACATCAATACTTTCTCAAAGCGTTTATCATTTAACTCTTGAGGAAATGGGAAATCCGCACGACGCGTTGTGATTGAATCAAACGTAAATGTCTGCACCCACGTTGTATCTTGCGCAACCAAGTTTCCAAGCGGAATCAGCGCACAAACTAACAGTAATCGTTTTAACATAAGCTAATTGTTTGCATCAAATATACGCAAAGCATTCTTTTTTAGAAAAACGATTTAGTTACGAAAATGGAAAAGTCTTGGAAAGCTACGTAGGATTTGTGATTCATTATTCATGATTTGTAATTTGAGATTATCCACTTCGGCGCTTGTGATTCGTGATTAGTATGCTTTCAGGAGAAGTTCGATGCGTGAGAGCAAAACCAATTCTGCTTTGTTGAGTTGATTGAAGGCTGCGGCGGTTTTGATGCAGATAGTCACAATGAAGTTGTTCATTCCAGGTGTAAAGCGTTCTCTGTTTTCATCGTAGACTTCTTTGAACAAACGAAAAGCTTCTTCGGAGTCGACCTTTTTTTCATCGAGTACGACCATCATTTTGTCAATAAAATCAAGTGCTCGAACACCGAATGGATCTTCGTGATCTGCTAATATTTTCCAATTTTCATTGATGATATCGTGTACAATTTGCTTTTCTTCGGGCGACACATGTTTGTCCGCACTTGCAATCGCATATACAATAAATCCGATGGCTTTCGCTACTTGTTCCATTTGGGCTTGTTTTAAGTAAAGAAACGAAAAAATGTCATATGATTTGAATGATGAGTGATAAACGATAAACGATGAGAGTTAAGAGATAAGTTAGAAACCTAGATCATTTGAACATTTTAACCTTTTAATCAATCCTTCCTCAACCCAATCGGCAACAAGTAATAACTCTCTTCAAACAAATCGCTGTTTTTATAGATGAAATACAATTGATCCCATTGCGATTCGCGAAAGGACTTGTCAGATGCTTTCATCAACTCCAATTGTTCTTTAATCCACGGTTTTTCCT
>JACCEA011851532.1_pt1 | contig 10614 bp, 2 predicted proteins | sample 7449851 | NCBI WGS metagenome assembly JACCEA01 (sample SAMN15323453, study PRJNA562643) | freshwater metagenome | isolation source: river surface water | place: USA:Blue River Watershed | collected 2017-08-18 | reverse complement strand
TTGCTTTAATATTACTAGGTATTTTATTTAGACAAAGAATCAAGTTACATAAGGAACGAGAGATTTCGTACAATGCCTTAATGAATCTATACAAAGAGGAAAAAGCATCTAGGCAAAAAGTTGAGTTACTTAAAATTACAAGTATTTCAAATAACGAATTGACATTATATGATAAAATATTATCATATTACACTAAGGAAAAACCCTATTTAAACTCAAAATTTAGGGTGGATGATTTAGCAGAGGCTATTGGTTCAAGTCAAAAAGAAATAGCTCAAATACTTAAAGAAAAAGTCAATCAAAATTTTAGTTCATTTACAAATAAATATAGAATTGAAGCTGCTAGAAGATATTTTGAAGATAAGGCTTATTTTAATTTAAAAATGGAAGTTATTGCGGAAAAGTCTGGTTTTGGAACAATACAAAGTTTTTATAATGCGTTTGAATTATATACTGGTGTTAAACCTGGTTATTATAGAAGTAATATACAAAAGGAATTAGATCAAATTTAATAAGTATTCAAAAATATATTTGATTAAAATATTGAAAATCAATGTTTTATATTTGCAATGTTACTTGTTTTTTCTATTTTTTTTAAGAGGGTATTTTGGTCATCTTTTTGTTTTTGTATTATTTAGTGTCATGTGCTTTTTCTCATTTTAATTTATTGAATTACAATAATTTATTGTGTTTCAGTCAATTTTGATATTAAATAATATTTGAATTCATGTTGTATCCTATTCATTTTAAGCGTTTTTCTTTATTCTTTTCTTTTGTTTTGCTTGTTTTTAATTGTTATGCACAAGCTCCAAACATTAGTTATCCTGTAACTAGCCATCAACTTTATGGTTACAGTCCTATGTCAACTATGTTACCTGTTAATAGTAGTGGTGCTATTCAACCCAATGAATATAATAAAGTTTCAACATTGAATTTGCCATTACAAACGACTCAAGGATACGTTGATATAGATGGCCCGGTTGGAATTGCATATGATAATAGCAATACGGTGAATAATGGTACATTGGTGGTTGCGGATTGTTGGAGACATAGAATTGTTAGAATAAATTTACAAGCAAATACATATACTGTACTTGCTGGTAATGGAGGTTCTGGTTATGCCAACGGTGATGGCGTTACAGTGGCAAAATTTAAATTTCCAACTGGGGTTTTAGTTGCTAGTAATGGTGATATCTATGTTGCTGATAAAGAGAATAACAAAATACGTAAAATGACTTTACAGTCAAATGGTTCTTATGTTGTTAGTTTACTTGCAGGAAATAGTGCAGGAAATGCAAATGGAACTGGTTCAAGTGCGGAATTTAGAAATCCTGAATCATTATCATTTGATTTGAATGGGAATATCATTGTTGCCGATAGAGATAATCATTTAATCAGAAAAGTTACAACGGGCGGAGTTGTAACAACCCTTGCTGGTGATGGTTATAGGAATTTCTTTGGTGAAGGTAGATTTGCAGATAATACAAATCCATTGCTTGCAAGTTTTAAGAGTCCAACAGATATCGCTATTGCAAGTAATGGGGATATTTATGTAGCTGACAGAGACAATGATCGTATCAGAAAGATTGTATACAATAGTGGCACACAAACTTATGGTGCTGTAACTACCTTTGCTGGTGGGAGTTATGGAGACACCGATGGGGTTGGTTCTTTAGGTACATTTAATAAACCTTATGGCATTGAAATTGATCCATTAGGTAACCTTTATGTATCTGATGATGCTAATAATAAAATCAGAAAAATCACCCCTTCTGCTGCAGTTACAACGATTGCTGGCTCAGGTGCATCTGCTGTGACAAACGGATATGGTACATCAGCTGCATTTAAAACTCCTTTGGGGATTTCTTACGATGGTACTGGAAATTTATATATAGCTGATTATTATGGAGACGTAATAAGGAAGTTTTCAATTACTGGTTATTCAATTACACCATCACTCCCAGCTGGCCTGCAATTTGATCCAACCAATGGACAAATTTCTGGTACTCCAATTGTTGGTTCCTCTTCAACAAATTATACAATCACTGGTTATAATTTAAGTGGGAATAGTTCTGCTGTGGTAAATATTACAGTTAATGCTGTTGCACCAACATTAACTTATACAAGTCCAAATATATATGGTGCCAATACAACCATCACGCCTTTATTGCCAACAATTACAAATGGTATTATTAGAAACTCTGCAACTTCAACGCCAACTACAGACTTCAATATCACGAAAACAATCATTTCTGGATTGTCGGGAATTTTTGGTTTTACGTCGGATTTGAATGGGAATAAATTTGTGGGGGATTACAATGGAGAGATTTATAAATACAATACATTGGGCACAAGATCTTTATTTAAATCAGGCTTAGATTATATAACATCATTAGCATCTGATGCATCTGGTAATATTTATGTTAGTGATAGAACCAATAACAAAATTAAACGTATTAGCCCAAGTGGGGCCATTACCCATATAGCTGGTGCTGGTATTTTAATGTCTGGATATCCAGATTATAATACTAGTAATCCTTTAAATATGTACTTATACACTCCAGTAGGTATAGCCGTTCATACAGATGGTACTGTGTATATTGCAGAAAGTAAAAGAATTTTTAAACTTAATACACAAGGACAAATATCTATTTATGCGGGTATCACCAATAACACATCAAACTTAAATACCTATACCGATGGTTTTGGAACAAGTGCTAATTTTAAAAATATTAAAGCGATTACGGTTGACAAATTGGGTAATCTATTTGTAGCTGATGAATCTAAACTCAGAAAAGTTGCAACTGATAGAAATGTGACAAGTATTGCAGATTATTCGTCCATAACAAGAACAATTAGTGGAACCCCTGTTACACAAACATTAAATGGTGTTGCAGTTGATTATAATGGTAATGTCTATGTGTCTACGAATTTTTATACCATATTAAAAGTAGATCAAAGCGGTAATTCAACAACTTATGCAGGATTGCAAAATGCGAGTGATTCGGAAGGGGTTAATGGTGGTTTCTCACTTCCTTCACAATTATTCATGGATGACTATTTGAATTTATTTGTGTATGACAATGGATTGGGTAAAATAAAGTCTGTTAGGCCCAATGGTATTTATGTTAAACCTAACTTACCAGCTGGATTAGCTTTGAATAAATTTACAGGTGAAATATCTGGTACGCCAACAACAGCTACCCCCGCTACATCCTATGTTTTTGTAGCACACAACGATTATGCATACAGTACGACTACATCAACCATCACCATTGCTGGTGCGCCAAATTTAACAACTACTACTGCAAGTTCCATTACACCTTCTTCTGTTGTTTTAGGTGGAAATATAACGGACAATGGGGGAGCAACCATGATAGAAAGGGGATTGGTTTGGTCAACTACATCTACACCAACAATTGCAGATAGTAAACAAGCTCAATCTACCAATGCTTTAGGTGCTTATTCTAGTACAATCACTGGACTCATTGCATCAACTACCTATTATGTTAGGTCATATATTACAACTGCTATTGGTACAACTTATGGAAATAATATAAGTTTTACCACATCTGCAGCAGTATTACCAAGTATTAAAGCAACTGGATTTGTCAATTTATTATCTGTTGGAACAAATACAGCACAATTGACTGCTGAAATTTTAAGTGATGGAGGTGTAGCAGTTACAAATACGGGATTTTGTTGGAGCACAACTGCAAGTCCAACAATTGCTGGTGCACATACAGCAGACCAATTGGTTTCAAATACTTTTTCAACAACTATTACTGGTTTAAATCCAGATACGAAATATTTTATTCGATCCTATGCAACAAATAGTGTAGGTACTAAATATGGAAATGAATTTGTTATCAGAACACTAGGTATAGCTCCTTTATTTTCTTATTCAGCTCCTCAGTCTTTGCTGAAAGATGTTACAGTGACCCCAATTGTTCCTGTGCATACTGGAGGTTCAGTAGCAAATGGAATACTAGGTAAACTTAGTGTTCTTGCTGGTGGTGAATCAGGTTCATCTGATGGTATAGGAGTTGCAGCGAAATTTCAAGAGCCTGCACAAATGACAATAGATGAACAAAATAATATTTATTTAACGGATAAACTAGCCAATAGAATTAGAAAAATTTCTGTAAATGGCACAGTGACAACAATTGGAGGTAACGGTGTTAAAAATTCTTCAGATAATGCAAATCCATTATTGGCAAGTTTTGCAACGCCTACGGGTATAGTAATGGATCCATATAATAATTTATTTATAGGCGATAAATACAATAGTAAAATTAGAAAATTAGTTGCTTCTGGTGTAGTAACTACATTTGCTGGAAATGGAAGTAATTATTTAGTTGATGGAATTGGATTGAATGCATCTTTCTCTCAACAGAATGATATTACTATGGATATTTTTGGGAACGTTTATGTTGCAGACCAAAGTAATCATGCTATTCGAAAAATTACACCAGAGGGTAATGTGTCCACATTAGCAGGTAATGGTTATTCAGGTTCTGTAGACGGTACTGGAGCTACTGCTAGATTTAATTTTCCCTATGGTATTGTAACTGATGCTTTGGGGAATATTTTTGTGGCGGATAGATCAAATCATACAATCAGGAAAATTACACCCGCAGGTGTAGTCACAACTATTGCTGGCTTGGGTACTTCCGGATTTGTAAATGGAACGAGTGCTGTTGCGAAATTGAATTACCCACATGGTATCTCTATTGATAAATCAGGTAATTTATATGTTGCAGATCAGAACAACTATAGTGTAAGAAAAATTACTACAAATGGTATGGTATCAACCATTGCAGGTACTGGAACTAATGGACAGATTGCCTCAGGTGTTTCTGTAGATGCTGTAAGTAGTAATTTAGGTAAACTGACAGGAGTCTTAGTTGATCATGATGGTAATTTATTGCTTTCAGAACAACAAAGAATATTAAAAATGAATTTGGTTGGTTATAGTATTAGTCCAGCTTTGCCCAATGGTTTAACATTAAATGATCAAGGACAAATTGTGGGTACACCTTTAACAACAATGACTCCTACTACCTATACCATCACTGCTACAAATGAATTCGGTACTTATTCTAATACGTTAGTACTAGAAGTAACGGAAGCTGTTCCTGCTGGTTTAACTTATTCAAGTTTGCCAATTGTTTCTAGTTATCCCACATTAACTGCCTCAAATGGCACGCTAATATCAACGATTACACCAACCTCAACTGGTGGTGCAATTACTACCTATTCAATCAGTCCAAATTTGCCAGCTGGATTGAATTTCAATACAACAACAGGATCAATAACAGGTAAGCCAACTTTACCTTCATCATTAACAACTTATACAATTACTGGAATAAATAGTTTAGGTTCAACAACTAAAGATATTAAGATTGAAGTAGTTGATGTCGCTCCAACTAATTTAGTTTACAATGCATCTACATTAGTTACCAATAGTGGCCAACCTGTTACAAGTGTATCACCTACAAGCTCAGGCGGTACTATTCAATTGTATACAGTTAGTCCCAATCTTCCTGCTGGATTATCAATAAATGCTTCCACTGGTGTTATTAGTGGTACACCATTAGCAACAAGTAGTTTAGTTACTTATACTATAACGGCTAGTAATGGAATAGGAACTGTAACATCTACAATTGATATCGAAGTAACGGGTGATGCGCCAATTATTGATTATGGCTTAACTCCATTAAGTTTTACAAAAAATACGCCGGTGAGTACTGTTAGTCCAAGTATTTCATCTACAGGTAATGCCAATTTTAATCTTGGTACCATTGGATTTTCAATTACACCGTCCAATCTACCCAATGGTTTAATATTTGATGCCAATTCTGGATCTATTTCGGGTACTCCTACTTCAGTTACACCTTCAACAACTTATACCATTACTGCAAATAATGGTGGAAACTCAAATAGTACTTCAGTAACAATTGAGGTGAATGATATCCCACCTTCGCAATTAACTTATCCCACTGCTATCATTTCAGCAGCAGCTGGTACTGCAATTAGTTCATATACACCAACGAATGCTGGAGGGGACATTATTACTTATTCTATATCTCCGTCTTTACCAGCTGGTTTAAATTTTAATACTAGTACTGGAGTTATATCTGGAGTGCCGAGTGCTACTACTGGTTTGAATGATTATGTAATAACGGCTACAAATTCTGGAGGTACAGTTACTAAGACAATTTCAATTATAGTGAATGATGCCATACCATCCAATTTTACCTATAATGTAAATGGTGTACAAACATTTGTCAATGGGACACCTATTAATACAATTATTCCAAGTATTACAGGAAATGTGAGCAGCTATTCAATTAGTCCTTCTTTACCTTCAGGTTTGAATTTGAATTCAGTAACAGGAGCTTTAACTGGAACACCAACTACGCCGTCTGATCCAACTCAATATTTTGTTACTGCAACAAATTCAGGCGGTTCTGCAACCTATAGTTTTACCATTTCAGTTAATGATATCCCTCCAACGAATTTGAACTTCTCTATTAATGCTGTAAATGCTACAAACGGATCCTATTTACCTCCTATTAATCCAAGTAATACGGGTGGGGTAATCGTTAATTATATGATCAGTCCAAATTTGCCTACAGGTTTAACGCTGAATCCTTCAACTGGTATTATTTCAGGTACACCAACTGCACCAAGCCCGTCAACTTTGTATACAATCACTGGAACCAATACTGGTGGAACTATATCTGGTACAATTACAATCGAGGTTGCAGACGCAGCACCAACTGGTTTTGTGTATTCAGTGACTTCTTTAGTGGTGAACACAGGAGCTGCAATTACATCAATTACGCCAAGCGCTGGTGGCGGTGCTATTGTGAATTATGCCATTAGTCCAGCCTTACCAGCAGGGTTGATTTTTAATACAAATACAGGTGTCATTTCAGGTACACCTACAGATGCTTTAGCGAGAACTGTTTATACCATTACAGCAACAAATGGTGCTGGTGCTGTTGTGACAAATATTGAAATTACAGTCAATGTATTGCCACCTTCTAGTTTGACTTATTCTACTGGAAATTTAGTCCTTACTGAGGGTACAGCCATAGCATCTATTACACCTGTATCTACAGGTGGGGCAATTGCTTCTTATTCAATAAGTCCAAGTTTACCAGCTGGTTTAACATTCAATACGAATACAGGTGTGATCTCAGGAACGCCTACAGGTACAAGCGCTACAACCATATATACTATAACAGCAACCAATCAATCAGGAGCTGCAACTTTTACATTATCCATACAAGTCAATGCAATTCCTGCACCTGCAAATCTAAGTTTAAATGTAAGTGCTCTCAATGCTACTGAAGGTCAGCCTATCAATGCGGTTATACTCAGTCAAACAGGAGGCGCTGCAATTTATAGTATCAGTCCAATTTTACCGAATGGTTTAAACTTAAATACCACAACAGGTTCCATTACAGGAACACCTTCAAGTACCAGCTCAGCAACGGTATATACCATAACTGCAACCAATAATAGTGGATCTGCTACAGTGAGTATAACGATACAGGTTGCTTCTGCAACCATAACGCCTACACCTAATACTCCAGTATTGCCTCAGGGTATTTTCAATGCAGTGAATAAATCGATTTTGGCTACTGATACGGTTAAATTTAAATTCAATTTTACAGCTGGAACTGCTCCTTATACTGTATTTCTTTCCAATGATAAGAGTAATAGGATAGATACATTGAGTAATGTAGTAGATGGGTCAATTGTTAGTTTAAGAAATATCAATATGAATACTATTTTTAGTATTGTTAAAATGGTAGATCAAAGCAATCAATCCAGAACTAATAATTTCACTAAAGACACTGTTTTAGTCAATGTATTAAAACCTTTATTGGTTTTAAATTTGACTTCTACTGCACCAGTAAAAACAACTACAGGGGCCTATTTATTGAAGTTGAATTTAATCATCAAGAACATAGGGGATGTTTTATTGAATAATGTTCAAGTAATTGCCAATTTAAAAAATGTATTTGGTACAGCATATACATTTAGTTTGACCAAAGTAGCTGTCTTAAATGGTACTGCACGTATCAATCCCAATTATACTGGTACAGGTACCACCACAGGTTTGACTAGTGAATTTATTAACAATTCAAGCTCGCTTACAAAAAATGGTAAAACCAGTTTTTCAGTCAGTTCAGAAAATGATTTATTTTCAGCTGGAACAATTCTAAATTTAAATGAAGAAAATTCAGTTGAATTTGAACTCTTAGTTACGCCTACAATGGCATCAGCTCCTTTGCAATTGCAGTTTGCAAGTGCAGGTTCGGCAGTGCTACAAAAAGAGGATGGGTCAACTTCTTCTCAATTGGCGATGGCGAGTTCCAATAATGCAACAAGCATCACCAATCATCCAAACGTAACAGGTATTGGTACGCCAGCGCCAACTACGATATATTTTGCACCTAATAAGCCAATAGTCAGTGATAAATCATACATTTTAAATGGGATTAACGTTCCAAACAAAATTCAAGATGTAGTAATTACTTATCCAATAGGTAGTCTATTACAGTGGTGTGTAGTAAATAATTCAAATTTAACTTGTGATACAATTGCACCAGCATTTCCAAAAGCAATTGGTATTCATCCATATCTAATAAGATCTTTTGATTACTCGTCAAATTTATACAGTGATACAATTGGCTTCAGCATTAAAATGATCGATAAAGCTGATTTACTTCAGCTTCAACAGATAGTAGGAGAACCAATTTTACAGGAAAATTCAACCTACAATATCCCTATTACTATAACTATTGAGAATAAGTCAGGTCAAACTATTGATAGTTTAATCATTACAAATCAGATAAGGTCTATTTTACCAGCTATTGTAGATTACCAGATTGTAAACGTGTCTGTTTCAGGTAAATTAGTTCGTAATTTATTATATAATGGAGATATTAATGACGCTATTACAACGGTAGAAAGTAAATTAGAACAAGGTGAAATTGCCATAATTCAATTAATTATTAATATCGATCCTAAAGGATATTCAGGGAATATCACTAGTATAACCAATGTGAAAGCAAAAACCTTTGCTGGTGTTGTAAATTATGCGTCTTCTCCAAATTCGAATAATAATGGATCAGGAACACCAACTATGTTCACCCTCCCTGAATTACCTATAAAAGTGCCTGAAATATTTACGCCAAATAGAGATGGCGTAAATGACTATTTTGTTATTACAAGACCATTTGATACAAGGATAGCACTTGAAGTATACAATAGATGGGGTACCAAAGTCTATCTGGATAATAATTATAAAAATCAATGGGATGGAAAGAGCAATATTATTTCTACGAATCAAGATCTAGTAGATGGTGGATATTATTACACCATCACTGCTACTAAGTTGAACGGTACGACACAAATTTTAAAAGGATTTATCATTATACAGCGATAATATGAAAAAATATTTATTTATAGGGGTTTGTTTATTTTTAAGTAATAAGGTTTTGCTTGCGCAATCATTACCGATGTATTCCCAGTACATGGCGAATATGGTAAATATTAACCCAGCAGTTGTTGGGCAACAAGCTAATCCAAATTTTACATTTCTTTGGAGAGAGCAATGGGTTGGTTTAAAAGGATCGCCAAGTACCAAATCATTCACCTTTGAACAAGCCGCCAATGAAGGTAAAATGGGATTAGGTATTCAGTTGTTTGAAGATAAATATGTGAATTATATCAAAAGATCTGGTGTGAATTTGTTTTATAGTATCAAATTACCAGTTTCTGAAAATGGTTCATTACGTATGGGCTTAAAAGCTGGTTTATATAATGATACAAAAAACTTAGCAAATGCAGCTTCCTTTCAATCTGGCGATATGGTTTTAGCCAATAATTTAAACAATATTGTACCATTAGCTGGCGCTGGAGCTTACTACGAAGACAAAAAATTCTATTTAGGTTTATCTGTACCTGATTTAATTACATTTAGCAATACTCAATCTTATAGATCCGATCAAAGTTTGTACCAGGTGAATGACGTTCATTTCTTTGTTCAATCAGGGTATAATTTTACTGTAAATGATGGTTTGGTAATCAAGCCTTCTTTATTGTTAAAATCAGTAAAGGGTGCGCCTATGGAATTGGATCTAAATACCAATGTTTGGTTAGAAAATAAAATTGGATTGGGTTTGTCTTACAGAACATCAGAAGCTGTACTTGCAATGGTTGAAACTAAATTCCTGTCAACTTTTAGAATGGGGTATGCATATGATATGCCTTTTAAAAGACCCAATTCGCATGAGATCTATTTAAGGTATACTTGGAAGCGGAAGTAATTGATAAAGAAGTATATGTAAGATAGTTGGAGTGTAATTAGATTTTACCCGAACGAATTTCTTGTTGGAAACTTAAACTAGTCATGATCTTTTACGGATTTCTTTTCAAGTAGCTTTATCGATAATCTACTTGCATGACTGTTGAAAAGAAATTATACATTATCGCTGGTTGTAATGGTGCAGGGAAAACAACTGCATCGAAACGTTTACTACCTGATTTAATAAATTGTAATGAATTCATTAATGCTGATGTAATCGCATT
>JACCEA010086407.1_pt1 | contig 10614 bp, 8 predicted proteins | sample 7449851 | NCBI WGS metagenome assembly JACCEA01 (sample SAMN15323453, study PRJNA562643) | freshwater metagenome | isolation source: river surface water | place: USA:Blue River Watershed | collected 2017-08-18 | reverse complement strand
GATTTTTCCAAAAAGCTAAGCCCTGAGACCAGGGAAACCAGTGATTATCTCAAACTTTTGAGGCACTCGCAGACTTTTATCCACACTCTTTTCAGCTTTACTTTCTTAAAAGCCTTTCCGATTTACTCGCCCTGTGGATAATTTTTTGATAAAGTGCTCCATTGCCTGTCTTTTAAAGACAGCTATCCACAGAAAAATATCTCATGAACTCAGGTCTTTCATCTTCTGCCGCCGACGGCCTACCACCAGGATCTGGTGAAGGTTTGTGGCAGGCCTGCGTCGATCAATTGGCGCAAGAATTACCAGAACAACAGTTCAATACGTGGATCAAACCATTGGTTGCTAACGTCGCCGAAGACTTTAGCAAAGTGGTTATTTTGGTAGGTAACCGCTTCAAATTAGACTGGATTCGTGCGCAATACGCCAACCGAATTGCAGGCTTGCTGCAACAAATACACGGCCAGACTATTCAAGTTGAGTTAGCAATCACTCCCAAAGAAACTCCCGTCAGGATTAAACCTGTTTCGTTCTCTCAAGAACTTGAATCACTTCCTGAAAGCTTTGTTGGCCTAGAAGAAGGTATTCCCAGCGGTCCTCGTACTCGCCTCAACTCAGCACTGACCTTTGACACCTTGGTCGAGGGCACAGCCAACCGCATGGCGCGTGCAGCAGCCATGCATGTTGCTACCATGCCTGGTCAGTTGTACAACCCTTTATTCATCTATGGAGGGGTGGGTTTAGGTAAGACACATTTGATGCACGCTGTAGGCAACAAGCTATTGTCTGAGTGCCCCGATGCCAAAGTTCTCTACATCCATGCAGAACAATTCGTTTCGGATGTGGTTAAAGCCTATCAACGCAAAACCTTTGATGAATTCAAAGAGCGATATCACTCACTAGACCTGCTTTTGATTGACGATGTGCAATTCTTTGCCAATAAAGAGCGCACACAAGAAGAGTTTTTCAATGCCTTTGAAGCATTGCTGGCTAAAAAGTCTCACATTGTGATGACAAGCGACACCTATCCCAAAGGTTTGACTGACATCCACGAGCGTTTGGTTTCGCGGTTTGACGCGGGTTTGACGGTTGCGATTGAACCCCCCGAGCTAGAAATGCGAGTTGCAATTTTGATCAGCAAATCGCGCTCTGAAGGTTCTGAAATGCCCGAAGAAGTTGCTTTTTTTGTTGCCAAAAACGTACGCTCCAACGTACGTGAACTCGAAGGTGCACTAAGAAAAATCTTGGCCTACTCACGCTTCAACCAAAAAGACATTTCAATCCAATTGGCCCGTGATGCATTGCGCGATTTGTTGTCTATACAAAACCGCCAAATTTCTGTTGAGAACATCCAAAAAACTGTCGCTGACTATTACAAGATCAAAGTGGCAGACATGTACTCTAAGAAACGCCCTGCGTCGATTGCAAGGCCACGGCAAATTGCTATGTACCTTGCCAAAGAACTCACGCAAAAGAGTCTTCCTGAGATCGGTGAGCTCTTTGGTGGTCGTGATCACACGACGGTGCTGCATGCCGTGCGCAAAATCACAGCAGAACGCCACCAAATGGCAGATTTAAACCAACAGCTGCATGTTTTAGAGCAAACACTCAAAGGCTAAGCAGTAAAAAGAACAACCTTGTGGGTAGTTTCTGAATAACACCAGAGTTATCCACAGAAAAGTAGAAATTTAAAAGTTATCCAGTTTTGAACGACAGCAGAAAAGCGAGCTTGCCAACACCTTTACAGTGAACTCAAGTGCTTGAAAAAAAAGAGGAAAATGCTGTTGTCCACAGAGAGATGCTTTGCTTATCTACTACTACTAATTTAAATAAAGAAAACAAGAGGAAGAGATGATCGTACTGAAAGCAACACAAGACAAGGTTTTGTCAGTTCTGCAATCTGTTGCAGGCATCGTTGAACGTCGCCATACATTGCCAATCTTGGCCAATGTGTTGATTCGCAAAACAGGCAGTGCATTGCAACTGACAACCAGCGATTTGGAAATTCAAATACGCACCACCGCTGAGCTTGATGGTGATGCAGGCAACTTCACCACCACCGTGGGTGCACGCAAGCTGATTGACATCTTGCGCACCATGCCTTCAGACCAAACCGTGAGTTTGGAATCAAATCAAAACAAATTGATTTTGAAAGGTGGCAAAAGCCGCTTCACTTTGCAAAGCTTGCCTGCTGAAGATTTCCCATTGGTACAAGAAGCTGCCAACTTTGGCCCTTCTTTCAGCGTGCCGCAAAAGACACTCAAAGAGTTGTTACACCAAGTGTCATTCGCGATGGCCGTGCACGACATCCGTTATTACTTGAACGGCATCTTGTTTGTGGCTGAAGGCAAGCAACTCAGCTTGGTTGCTACAGACGGCCACCGCTTGGCTTTTGCCTCTGCCATGTTGGATGTCGAAGTACCACGTCAAGAAGTTATCTTGCCTCGCAAAACAGTGCTGGAAATGCAGCGTTTGTTGAACGACAAAGAAGGCGCTATTGAAATGCAATTTGCAGGTAACCAAGCTAAATTCACGTTCGACGGCATGGAATTTGTGACCAAGTTGGTGGAAGGTAAATTCCCAGACTACAACCGTGTGATTCCAAAGAACCACAAAAATACTATCACCATGGGTCGCACAGCCTTGTTGGCGACTTTGCAACGCACAGCGATTTTGACCAGCGAGAAATTCAAGGGTGTTCGTCTGAACTTGGAGCCTGGTGTGTTGCGCGTGGCATCTAACAATGCTGAGCAAGAAGAAGCAGTGGACGAACTCGAAATTGATTACAACGGTGATGCCATTGAAATTGGTTTCAACGTGACCTATTTGATTGATGCTTTGACCAATATGGACCAAGACATGGTGCAAGTCGATTTGGCTGATTCCAACAGCTCAGCCCTTATCACCATTCCTGATAACGCCACCTTTAAATACGTGGTGATGCCAATGCGCATCTAACGCATTTTTATTTTTCTTTTTTCTGATTGAACCCGTGAGGTGCTTGTGCCTCACGCACGAAGACTTGTTATGACCGAACCTACTCAAACTCCTGAAACGCCAGTCACACCATCAGCCGGTGAAGGCTATGGTGAAGGCTCTATCCAAATTCTGGAAGGCCTTGAGGCGGTTCGCAAGCGTCCAGGCATGTATATCGGCGATACCTCCGATGGCACAGGTTTACACCACTTGGTGTTTGAAGTAGTTGATAACTCGATTGACGAAGCCTTAGCAGGTCATTGCGACGACATCGTGGTCACTATTCACAGTGATAACTCTATTAGCGTAACTGACAACGGCCGTGGTATTCCTACTGGTGTAAAGATGGACGACAAGCATGAACCTAAACGCTCTGCTGCTGAAATTGCTTTGACTGAATTACACGCGGGTGGCAAGTTCAATCAAAACAGTTACAAGGTATCTGGTGGTTTGCACGGTGTGGGTGTGTCATGTGTGAATGCTCTGTCCAAATCATTGCGTTTGGTGGTTCGTCGCGAAGGCAAAGTACATACTTTGGAGTTTTCCAAAGGTTTTGTGCAAAATCGTTTGATTGAAGTGGTGGATGGCGTTGAAGTTTCACCCATGCGCGTTACAGGCGAAACTGAAAAACGCGGCACAGAAGTTCACTTCTTACCTGACACAGAAATCTTCCAACAAAATAACGATTTTCATTATGAGATTTTGAGCAAACGCTTGCGTGAGCTCAGCTTCTTGAACAATGGTGTGCGTATTCGTTTGAAAGATGAGCGCAGTGGTAAAGAAGATGATTTCTCTGGTGCAGGTGGTGTGAAGGGCTTTGTGGACTTCATCAACTCCGGCAAAAAAGTATTGCACCCGAACGCGTTTTATGCCGAAGGCGAGCGTCCTGCGGACACATACGGTGGCATTCCTGGCACCAGCATTGGTGTGGAAGTGTCCATGCAATGGAACGATGGTTACAACGAGAGCGTTCTTTGCTTTACCAACAACATTCCACAGCGTGATGGTGGTACTCACTTGACGGGTTTGCGCGCTGCGATGACACGTGTCATTAACAAGTACATCGAAGAAAACGAATTTGCCAAGAAAGCAAAAGTTGAAGTGTCGGGTGATGACATGCGCGAAGGCTTGTGCTGCGTGTTGTCGGTGAAAGTACCTGAGCCTAAGTTCAGCAGCCAGACCAAAGACAAACTTGTGTCCAGCGAGGTGCGCGCACCTGTGGAAGACATTGTGGCGAAAACGCTTACCGATTACCTTCAAGAGCGTCCCAACGACGCCAAAATCATTTGCGGCAAGATTGTGGAAGCTGCTCGCGCACGTGAAGCTGCCCGCAAAGCCCGCGAAATGACACGTCGCAAAGGTGTGTTGGACGGCATGGGCTTGCCAGGTAAGCTGGCCGATTGCCAAGAAAAAGATCCATCGCTGTGCGAAATCTACATCGTGGAGGGTGATTCCGCGGGTGGTTCAGCGAAGCAAGGTCGTGACCGTAAATTCCAAGCCATCTTGCCCTTGCGCGGCAAGATTTTGAACGTGGAAAAAGCGCGTTATGAAAAGTTGCTGACAAGCAATGAAATTTTGACGCTCATCACGGCTTTGGGTACCGGCATTGGCAAAGCCAGTGCGGAGTCTGGCAAATCGGCTACAGATGACTTCAACGTAGATAAACTGCGTTACCACCGCATCATCATCATGACTGACGCGGACGTGGACGGTGCACACATTCGTACGCTATTGTTGACCTTCTTCTATCGCCAAATGCCAGAGCTGGTCGAGCGTGGTCATATTTACATTGCACAACCACCTTTGTACAAAGTCAAAGCAGGCAAAGAAGAGCTATACCTCAAAGACGCCTCTGCTTTGGATGGTTTCTTGTTGCGCATTGCCTTGAAAGACGCCAGTGTCACCACTGGCGGTACAAACCCTCAAACCTTGAGTGGTGAAACCTTGGCCGAATTGGCGCGCAAACACCAAGTGGCTGAATCTGTCATTGCCCGTTTGAGCGGTTTCATGGATGCCGAAGCTTTGCGTGCCATGGCTGATGGTGTGTCTGTCAACCTCGATACCGTGGCAGATGCTGAAAAATCTGCGGTTGCCATGCAGGCCAAGTTGCGCGAACTTGGCAGTGGTTCAGAAGCTTCGGGCGAGTTTGATGTGCGTACCGACAAGCCTATTCTGCGCATCAGCCGTCGTCACCACGGCAACGTTAAGAGCAGCGTGATTACCCAAGACTTTGTGCACGGTGCCGATTACGCAGCCCTAGCCGAAGCAGCTCAAACCTTCCGCGACTTGGTCGGTGAGGGCTCGAAGGTTCACCGTGGTGAAGGTGAAAAAGCCAAAGAAGAAAAAGTATCGGACTTCCGCCAAGCCATGAAGTGGCTGATTGGTCAAGCCGAAAACGCCACAGCCCGTCAGCGCTACAAGGGTTTGGGCGAGATGAACCCAGAGCAACTCTGGGAAACCACGATGGACCCCAATGTGCGCCGTTTATTGCGTGTACAAATTGATGACGCCATCGAAGCTGACCGTGTGTTCACCATGCTGATGGGCGACGAGGTTGAACCTCGCCGCAACTTCATCGAACACAACGCCTTGCGCGCTGCCAACATCGACGTTTAATCGCGTTTGCCCTTCCAGCGTGAAGGCTCTGGCAGGGTTTCAGCGTCAAACACTTTTTGTTGTTCCACGCTCAGTTGGTTGTAGAACGTGCGTGTTGCTTCTGTGCGTTGTTTGATGTGGGTTTGCATGGTGGCCAAACTGGCTTCATGTGCCGCATTCATTTTTTCCATGCGCTCAGGCGTGCTCAACTTGGCCAAAGCCTCACGGTCGATGGGCTGAGCCAATGGCTTTGCGGGGACTTTCATGCCCTGCACAAACGCGTTCCATGCAGGCTCTTGCGAAGGTGCCAAATGAAGTTTGGCTTTTAGTTCGGCCTGTCGCTTGTCCCAATGCTTGCTCATGCGCTCATGCATACGACCTTCGTCGTGATGCACGCCCATTTCACCCATCATGGGTTGGGCTTGTGCAGGGACAACAGCGGCAAGCGCAGAGCCCGCCAACAAAACAGAGAGTGCAAAACGTGTGGGGTTCAAACGTGTCATAGAAGTTCCTTGAAGTCAGAGGCGAGATGCCTCTGTCAAGTTCGTACTGTGAACCGTTTGTGTAACGCGTCTGTGCGTTTCAGCACAAGTTTCGTAAAGTTTTGTAGCGCGGACCTAGCCCATTAAGCCTGCACGAAAGTCGGCCACGGCTTGCACCAGCTCTTCGCGGGTATTCATCACAAACGGGCCATATTGTGCGATGGGTTCGTTCAATGGTTTACCGGCAATCACAATGGCACGTGTGTTGGCCTGGGCCCGCAAGACCAACCCATCTCCTTTGTTGCTTAGCACAGCCATGCGTTTGATGGGCACAGCGGTGGCTTGGTCGCCTTGCACCACGTCTAGTCCACCACGGTACACATACACAAACGCGTTGTGTGTGGCAGGTATGGGCTGTTCAAACACTACGCCACCAGTGGCAGGGAAGTGCAGGTCCAAATACAAAGGCTCGGTGTGCTCGCGTTGCATGGCACCTTCAGTGGCGTGCGATTGCCCGGCAATTACGCGTACCAACACACCTTCAGCCGTGGTGACTTCTGGAATTTCCGCGCTTTGGATGTCACGGTACCAAGGCTCGCAAAGTTTGTTTTTGGCAGGCAGGTTCAGCCACAGCTGAAAGCCTTCCATCACACCTTCTTCTTGCTCAGGCATTTCGCTGTTAGTTAGGCCACGACCGGCGGTCATCCACTGCACGCCGCCGTTTTGCAGCAAACCTTCGTGGCCGCCGCTGTCTTTGTGACGCATGCGACCCGCAATCATGTAAGTCACGGTCTCGAAGCCTCGGTGTGGGTGGTTGGGAAAGCCCGCAATGTAGTCGCCGGGGTTGTCGCTGCCAAAGGCATCGAGCATCAGAAACGGGTCAAGGCGCTCTTGCAAATCATGGCTGAGTACGCGCGTTAGGCGCACGCCTGCGCCGTCTTGGGTGTCTTGGCCTTGCACCAAACGCTCGACACCGCGAGCTTCACGCACGGTGCTCATGCGACTTGGTAGCCTTCGTCAGCAATCGCGTGCGCAATGTCCTCGCGCGCTTTGTTGCTTTGCACATCGACCTTGCCAGCGCTGCGGTCAATCTCAACCTTCGCTTCTGGGTCTAGACGAGCAATCGCTTTTTTAACGGCCATTTCGCAATGGCCACAGGTCATGCCCTGAACTTGAAAAGTGTTATTCATTACGAGCTCCTTATAAAGATGTAACCTTAACCTATGTCTGAATTGTCCTGCGATATTGGTATTGGTGGAATGACCTGTGCATCGTGCGTGGCCCGAGTGGAGCGAGCGATTGCCAAGCTACCGGGTGTTGAATCGGTCAGCGTCAACTTGGCCACCGAGTCGGCGCGGGTCAACTGGGCCGCGTTACAAGCCTCAGAAGACGAACAAACTCAACAAGCCCGCCTGCGCCGTGCGGTCCGTGATGCGGGTTACGAACCTTTGGCAGCAGAACATTTGGAACAAGCGCCAGAAGGTGCGTGGACAGGCTTTATGCCCGTCGCCATGGGTTTGTTGCTTAGTGCGCCGTTGGTGTTGCCCATGTTGGGCGATGCGTTGGGCCAGCATTGGATGTTGTCGGCGTTGTGGCAGTTTGTGCTGGCGACGCCTGTGCAGTTTGTGTTGGGCGCACGTTTTTACAAAGCGGGTTGGCACGCCTTGTTGGCGGGCAGCGGCAACATGGATTTGTTGGTGGCCTTGGGCACCACGGCGGGTTGGGCTTTGTCGGTGTGGTTGTGGCTCACAGCGCCTGCGGGTGTAATGGTGCACTTGTATTTCGAAGGCTCGGCGGTGGTTATCACGTTGGTGTTGCTGGGCAAGTGGCTAGAGGCGCGTGCCAAGCGCCAAACCACCGATGCCATTCGCGCCTTGCATGCCTTGCGCCCTTCGCGCGCACGTGTCATCACCTTGGATGGCGAGGTGGAAATTCCCATCGAAGAACTGCTGGTGGGCGACCGCTTGGTGGTCTTGCCCGGTGAACGCTTTGCTGCTGACGGCATGGTGCTCGAAGGCCAAACCCAAGTGGATGAAGCCATGCTCACGGGTGAGCCTTTACCTGTGCACAAAGCCCTCGATGCGCGCGTGACCGGTGGCAGCATCAACGGCGAAGGCCGCGTGGTAGTGCGCGTCAGCGCCACGGGGACCACCACGGTGTTGGCCAACATCATCCGTTTGGTGGAAGACGCGCAAGCTGCCAAAGCGCCGATTCAACGCATGGTGGACCAAGTGTCAGCGGTGTTTGTGCCCGTGGTCTTGGTGCTGGCATTGGTCACGTTGTTGGCTTGGTGGTTCACAGGCCACAGCCTTGAAGTGTCGCTCATCCATTGCGTGGCGGTGTTAGTCATTGCTTGTCCGTGTGCGCTGGGTTTGGCAACGCCTGCCGCCATCATGGCGGGCACGGGCGTGGCGGCGAAGCACGGCATCCTCATCAAAGACGCGCAGGCGCTAGAGGTTGCACATAAAGCAGACACCGTGGCGTTTGATAAGACAGGTACTTTAACGATTGGCCAGCCAAGGCTGTTGTCTTTGTTCGCAACGCACGACCTTGAGGCTGTCGATGCATCAGATGCTTCCTCACAAATGACGGCTCACGCACAAACCTTGCTCGCGCTGGCCGCTGGTTTACAAAGCGGCAGCGAGCATCCTTTGGCCCATGCGGTGGTGCAAGCGGCCAAAAAACACGGGTTGAGCTATGCCACGCCCGAAAGCGTGAATGCGGTCGCAGGCTTTGGCAGCGAAGGCGTGGTGCAAGGGCGTCACTTGCTGCTAGGCAGTTTGCGATGGATGGCTGCTTTGTCTGTGCCCGCTGGTGAATGGCAAGCCCGTGCCGCCGATTTGCAAGCGCAGGGCGCTACGGTATCGGTCCTGGCTGAACGCACGCAGCAAGGGGCGATCGCGCTCGCCGTGTTGGCTTTTGGCGACGAGCCCAAGCAAGGTGTGCAAAACGCGTTGGCCAAGTTGCGGGCACGCGGTTTGCGTTTGGTCATGATTTCGGGCGACAACGTGGGTGCTGCCCAAGCCATGGCTGCGCGTTTGGGTTTGCGAGCTGACGAGGTACACGCCGAGGTCATGCCCGGCGACAAAGCCGCTTTGGTGAAAAGCTTGCAACACAACCCCAACGGTGCAGCCCATGTGGTGGCCTTTGTGGGCGATGGCATCAACGATGCACCGGCTTTGGCCGCTGCCGATGTGGGCCTTGCCATGGCCAACCTCAATGCCGATGGTCAGCGCAGCGGCACCGATGTGGCCATGCAAGCGGCGGGCATCACGCTCATGCGTGGGGATGTGGCGTTGGTGGCGGGCGCGTTAGACATCTCGGCCCGCACCGTGGCCAAGATTCGTCAAAACTTGTTTTGGGCGTTTGCCTACAACGCCGCAGGCATTCCGTTGGCCGCCATGGGCTACTTAAGCCCCGTGGTGGCGGGTGCGGCCATGGCGTTAAGCTCGGTGAGCGTGATGACCAACGCCTTGCTGCTCAAGCGCTGGAAGCCTTGATTTACTTCTTGGCGTGTGTGCGCTTGTCGATGCGCGCGTTGATTTTTTTCAACATCGCCTCATCTGGCTCTTTCCAATTCGCGCCGGCTTGATTGGCCATGTAGACCACCGCCGCACCAAACTCAGCCACGCTCAGTTCAGGCTTGCTACCGCGTGCAGGCATGGCGCGCACACCGGCGTAGCCATCGGCGGTGATGTTGGCTTGGCCTTCTTTGATGAGCTTACTCCATGCTTTGACATCACCAATTTTTGGTGAACCTTTGTCACCCTGGGCGTGACAGGTGGAACACACTTGCTGAAACGTTTCCTCGCCAGTGGCCCATGCGCCGGCGGCGCTCATTGCCAAGACCAGTGTCAAAAGTTGTTTGTTCATACATTCACCTTGTGATTCGACGGTGCTGATTTTGAACCAGAAAACCAAGCCACATACAGGGCAGGCAACACCACCAACGTCAGCAACGTGGCCGTGACCAAACCACCAATCACCACGATGGCCAGTGGGCGCTGTGTTTCAGAGCCAATGTCATGGCTCAGTGCCATGGGCAACAAGCCTAGCGCCGCCAACATGGCCGTCATCAACACAGTACGCAGGCGTTGCAAGGCGCCTTCTTTGACCGCTTCCATCACGGTGTAGCCCGCGTTGCGTAATTGCTGGAACACCGAGAGCATCACCACGCCGTTGAGTACGGCTTGGCCTGATAGCGCAATGAAACCAATGGCCGCAGACACCGACAGCGGAATGCTGAAAATCCACAAGGCCACAAAGCCGCCAATCAACGCCAAGGGCACGTTGATGAGAATCAGCCCTGCTGTTTTGAACGACCCAAACGCATCAAACAACAGCACAAAAATCAACAGCAACGAAATGGGCACCACCACGCCCAAGCGTTGCATGGCACGTTCTTGGTTTTCAAACTCGCCCGACCATGTCACGGCATAGCTGTCGGCAATCTTCACGTTCTTGGCCACGCGTGCTTTCATGTCGGCCACGACCGAGCCCATGTCGCGGCCTTTCACAAAGATGCCAATCGCCATGGTGCGTCGGCCTGCTTCGCGCGCGATGT
>JACCEA011209434.1_pt1 | contig 10619 bp, 10 predicted proteins | sample 7449851 | NCBI WGS metagenome assembly JACCEA01 (sample SAMN15323453, study PRJNA562643) | freshwater metagenome | isolation source: river surface water | place: USA:Blue River Watershed | collected 2017-08-18 | reverse complement strand
TATTGAAATTGTTTTTTTCTTTAGAATTTGCAAGATCTGCGAGATCAAAAAGAACGCGGTTTTTATTTAATTCTTGCAAATCTTGTAAAAAAGATTGTTCGCTTCCCAGAGATCCTTCATCTATCTGAGATTTTGCCTTTGTATCGTTGTATAATTTCTGATACTTAGCTATGTCATCATCGTTAGTCCCGCTTAATCCTTCTACACATTCTGATTCTTCAAGAATTTTTTTATATAACAGATTGGTGATTTTTATATCCCTGTGAATTTGTTTCAAATTGCTTGAATTAGACTCATTCGTAGGTTTTGACATAAATCTTATTATTTAAATTTGCTGGAGCGCCAATAGTTATCGGATTTTATTTCATTAAACCGAGAAACCGTTCTGGCGAATGATTCTGAACCAATTCCTGATTGGTAAATTTCCGATGATTTGCATTTAGCTAAAACAATCATCGCAACTTTATTCTCATAAACTTCATCAACAAAAAGCGTTAAACGCCTTGCTTCATTAGCATCTTCTGGCATAAGCCTTGGAACTTGCAACAAAAAAATCAAATCAAATTCGCGGCATATCGCCTGATAATCAGAGGCCGCATAATCTTTTTCACAAAGATCTTTAAACTGAAAAATAGCAATTTTATCGAAAGTTTTATTAATTTTTATTTCCCGCCCCCAAACCTTTATTTTTCTAGCTTCAACCTTTTTATTTTCACGCAAATTAGCGATTATTTTTTTAACAATTTCGCGATTTTTTTGATTCGAAATAAAATATCGTTTCATCAAGTTTTTGCGATATTGGCTGCGGTAATCAATTGGCGAATTTAAATAAAAAATTTCGCAATTTTTTAATAAAATTTTTTGCACAAATTCTAAAAAAATTTCACGCTGCAAGCCATTTTTATAAAGCTGCATTGGCTCAGAATTTGAGGTAAAAATTATCAAAATTTTATTAGAAAAAAAATAAGAAAAAATTCGCGAAAGCAGCATAGCATCAGCAATATCAACAACCTGAAATTCATCAAAACACAATATTTGACGATTAGAAATAATGCGCTTCACCGCCTCAATTAATTCATCTTTGTACCTTTTTTCTTCCTTGCGAATATCGCGCAAATTTTTATGAACTTGCTGCATAAATTCGTTAAAATGAATATAAACTTTCTTTTTACTTTCAAGCAAATCAAAAAAACCCTTCATTAGCATTGATTTTCCTCGACCAACATCGCCATAAATATAAAGGCTTTTTTGGTGATTTTTGATATTTTTTGAAGGTAAGATTTTTTGTAAAAATTTAGCAAAAAAAGTAGTGTTTTCTTTTTTATTATTAATTTTTGAAGCGACATTGACAAGCTTCTGAGCAACTTCAAATTGTTGCTGATCGAGCATTTTTTGATTAAACAAAATATTTGACATCTCAGAAAATTCTTAAGACATTTTTTGAGGAAAATCCTAAAAAATTAATTTTTAAAAACATGAAATCACAAGCAGTTAGCAAAGAACAAATTGCTTTAAATGAATTATCTCAAGAAGCTATGCAAATACTCGAGATTCTTGAACAAATTGAAATTCACACCGCATCATTAAGAGCAAAATTAATGACTGAATTAAAATCAAAATCAGAAAATATCAGCGTTGCCTTAGAAGAACTAAAATAAGTTAAGAATTCTTTTTATTCCCGCCGCTTTCAGCAATATTTCGCGCAATTCCAATACCAATCATCAAATTCACCGAAAAAACCACCAAAACACTTACCATGATAGTTAAAATATCATTTAAGGATTGGCTTTTTAGTGATATAAAGGCGATTAAAATTAGAAAACTAATATAAGAAACAGAAAGTGCGGAAATTTTTCGCACATAATCTTTGAAGAAAAATAAACCACCAAAACCAATTAAGCTCAAAGCAATGAGAAAACCGCTAATAAAAAGGTAAGATAATGTCATATAAAAACAGTTTTTTTGCAATTTTTTTAGCCGCAGTTTTTCATCTCGCAAGCCCAAATTTAGCGCTTTCCGAAATTATCGACATCCAAAAAGAAGAGAAAAATTTTGGCGAATGGAAAGTTTTTTGTGAAACTGACTTAATGATGAGCATTTCGCATTGCAAAATTGCTGCAAAATTTTTTGAAAATAGCGCCGTAATTTCAATCGAACCAACTGCAAAATTCTATAGCCAATTTTTTATCGTAATTCCGCAAATTAAATCTGGCAGCTTCGTTGCCATTAGAGTTGATAAAAGTGATTTAATTCTTTCTCGCAATGTTGAAAATAAAGACTTTGGCTTAATTGCTTTAGACGAAATTCAAAAACACAGCCTTTATCAACAAATGAAAGTTGGCGAATTTTTATATTTACGCTTCAACATTCGCGATCAAGAAAAGGAATATACCACAAGGGTAAATCTCAAAGATTTTAGAAATGCTTTAAGTTACTTAAACGGCCGTATTTCAAAAAATTAAACGCACTTCAGCAATAACAACCCTTATTCAAAGAGAATTAAGGGCTTTCACTTCAATTAATAAATTCAAATTATGACTATTCGCGTTGCTATTAACGGCCTTGGCAGAATTGGCCGCTGCGTTACTCGTGCAATTTTTGAAGATTCAAAATATTCCAATATTGAGCTTGTTGCCGTTAACGGACCAGCGCCAATTGAAACCCACATTCACCTTTTAAAATATGATTCAATTCACGGCCGTTTCTCAAAAACAGTTTCAACCGCAGATGGCGATCTAATTATCGACGGCAAAAAAGTTAAATTATTTGGCGAACGCGATCCAAAAAAATTACCTTGGGGCGATTTAAAAATTGATGTCGTTTTAGAATGTACAGGAGCTTTCACGAAATATGATGATGCCGCACAGCATATAATTGCTGGCGCCAAAAAAGTTATTATTTCCGCACCAGCAAAAGAAGACGATGTAAAAACTATCGTTTATGGCGTAAATGACGAGAAATTGAATGCCGAAGATAAAATTTTTTCTGTTGGCTCTTGCACCACAAATTGTTTAGCGCCAGTTGCTAAGGCTTTAAATGATGCAATTGGCATTGAAAAAGGCTTTATGACCACAATTCACGCTTACACCAACGATCAAAATGTTGTTGATAATTCTCATAAAGATCTTCGTCGCGCTCGCGCTTGCGCTATGTCAATGATCCCAACTTCAACTGGAGCGGCAAAAGCAATCGGGTTAGTTTTACCAGAGTTAAATGGCAAACTCGCTGGCGGCGCAATTCGCGTACCAACTGCCAATGTTTCGATGGTTGATTTAAACTTTATCGCTAAACGAGAAACAACAAAAGAAGAAGTTAACGAAGCTGTTAAAAAGGCCGCATCTCAAGGCAGAATGAAAGAGGTTTTGCAAATCGTTGATGAGCCACTTGTTTCAATTGATTTCAACCATTCATCTTACAGCTCTTGTTTTGACACAACGCAAACAAAAGTTTTGGGCGGAAATATGGTTAAAATTGCCTCTTGGTATGACAATGAATGGGCGTTTTCATTGCGCATGTTGGATGTTACAAATTTGGTTAAATAACGACACAAAAAACACACCACCATCGCAATCCGGCATCATCCAACATTATTTTGCACCAACTGATCACTATCATGCGTCACCTTTTCGTCACTCTGCGCTATATTTCTTGTCATCCTGCGCTAAGTCGCAGGATCTATTATCATAATTTCTAATACCAATTCTTAAGACGCCTTATTGCTTAATTTATAAATAATTTTTGGCTTTTGCTTTTTTTCTTCTGAATTTTTGGCACCATTTTTTTTGCCATTTTTGTTGCCTTGATTAGATTTTTTTCCCGCACTTTTTTGAGTAATTTCTTTTATTTGATTGGAAATTTTATCTTTCGCTTTCGAGCCTTCATCAGCTTTTTTTAAGCAAATCTTTTCTTTTTTATTCTCAGTAAAATCTTCTTTTTGATCTGATTTTGGTTTTTCAATTTTTGCTGTTTCAATTTCAGAATTTTTTTCGGCCTTAATTTTAGCAAGTTTTGCAAATGAAATATTCAAAATTTCTTTAGTAAAAACATCGCGCCGCGAAGAAGTTTCGCAACCAAGCAAAACTGAAATAACGCGGTTACCATCTTTCGTTGCGGCGCTAATTAAATTAAAGCCAGATGCATTTGTGAAACCGGTTTTAAGACCTTCCGCGCCCTCATATTCCTTTAAAACATGATTATGCGTTTCATATTTTGTGCCTTTGTAAGTAAATTCCTTCAAAGCAAATAAATGATAATATTCAGGAAAATCATGCTTTATTGCCTTCGTTAAGCGCGCCAAATCATAAGCAGTGCTATATTGCCCCTCTTCGTGAAGTCCGCTCGAGTTTCGGAAACTGCTATTAACCATACCAAGTTCGGCAGCTTTTTTATTCATAAGGCGAACAAAATTCCATTCATCGCCCGCAACTCCTTCGGCTAATGTTACAGCAGCCTCATTAAAAGATTTTACAATAACGCCACGAATTGCATCACGCACAGTAATTTTATCGCCCTCTTTTAAGCGCAAAGTGTTAGATTTATTAACACGCGAAATTTCTTCGCCACGCGCCGAAACCTTCAAAACTGAATCAGCAGAAATTTTGTGATTTTCAATCGCTTCAAATGTCAAATAAAGCGTCATAACTTTTACTAAAGAGGCTGGATACACTATTGAATCTGCTCGTTTTTGCAGCAAAACTTTGTCACCTTTTTCAACAAAAGAAACCAATGAATATTCTTTTCCGCACGGCTTTTCAAAAGCTTGAGCAAAAAATGAAAAGACCGTAAAAACTGTAAAAAATAGCCAGAAAAAAATTCTCATAATTTTATAATTTCTTGCGCCGCTTTTCGACTTGGATTTTCAGCAAAACCGAGACCCATAATTTTTAAGCCAATTTTACTTTTTTCGATTTGTAGCTTTGCTGAATTTTTATCCGAAAGTAGATATTTAAAGCGCTTTAGTAGCTCAAATTTAGAGCATTTTTTCTGCAACATTTCTGGAATAACTTCTTCATTCATAACCAAATTAATCAAATTGGCGAACTTAATTTTTATCATTCTTTTTAAAATGAAGTGAGTGAAAGCGTTGATTTTGTAAGCAATTAACAAAGGGATTTCGTAAAGAGATATTTCCAAGCTGTTAGTTCCTGATTTCGCCAAAGCATAATCGCTTGCAAAAAGCGCCTCTTCTTTCTCATTTTTCTCAATAAAAAAAACTGGCACTTTCAAGCCTTTTGACATTGAAATTACAAGCTCTCGCGTTTTATCGACAAGCGGAATTAATACTTTTAGATCAGATCTTTCTTGCGCCAAATCATTAATAGCACCAATAAATTCCGGAAAAATTCTCTTCACTTCGCCATTTCGACTGCCCGGCGTGACAAAAATCAGCAAATCATCAGTTGCGATCTTTTTTGCAGCTCGAAAAGCCAAATTAATTGTTAATTTATTCGCTAAATTTGGAGCATTTTCAGTTATTGGATGGCCAATAAAAACAGTCTTTAAGCCATGTTTTTCAAAATATGGCGGCTCGAAAGGTAATATCGCCAAAAGTAAATCATAAATTTTGGCAATTTTGGCAGCGCGACCTTCGCGATAAGCCCAAACCGAAGGCGCGATTAAATGAGCTTTTTTAATATTTTTTTGATCTTGAATTTTTCTTACAACGCGAAAACAAAAATCTGGCGAATCAATTGTGATAACGCAATCTGGCTGGCGATTTATGATTTCATTCGCGGTCTGATTTATTCTGCGCAATAACTTTGGTAAATGAGGCACAATTTCCAAAAATCCCATAACGGATAAATCTTCCGCTGGAAAAATTGATTCCAAACCTTGTTCTTTCATTAATTTTCCGCCAACGCCAACAAAATTAGCTTGTGGATTTTGTAACTTTAATTCGGCAATCAATTTACTACCAAGCAAATCACCAGAAGCTTCGCCGGCAATAATAAAAAAATTCTTCATTGATGTTTTGTTTTGTGATTTGTAGGTTTTTGTAAACATTCTCAGCCAATCAGAATAAACCCTCAAATCTTAAATCTTAAATCAAAAATATGTCTCGTCGCAAAATAGCTATTGCCGGCGCAACCGGTAATGTTGGTCGTGAAATTCTTAATATTTTGGCGGAAAGAAAATTTCCTGCCAATGAAGTTGTGGCCTTAGCCTCAAGAAACTCAATCGGAAAAAAAGTTTCATTTGGCGACAAAGAATTAACGGTACAAGCCCTTGAGGATTACGATTTCACTGGCACGCAAATTGCCTTATTTTCTCCCGGTGGAAAAGTTTCGGCAATTCACGCTCCTCGCGCCGCATCTCAAGGTTGCGTTGTGATTGACAACACTTCGCATTTTAGAATGGATGAAAATGTTCCTTTAGTTGTTCCGGAAGTTAATCCAGAAGCAATCGCTGACTATAAAAAATCAAATATTATCGCCAATCCAAATTGCTCAACAATTCAGATGGTTGTTGCTTTAAAACCTCTTCACGAAATTGCCAAAATTAAGAGAGTCGTTGTTTCAACTTATCAGGCCGTTTCTGGCGCTGGTAAAGAAGCGATGGACGAGCTTTACAACTCAACTAAAAAAATTTACAGCAATCAAATGTCTGAACCAAAAAAATTCAGCAAAAGAATCGCTTTTAATGTGATTCCACAAATCGATGTTTTTATGGATGACGGAGTTACTAAAGAAGAATGGAAAATGAAGGTTGAAACCAAAAAAATTCTCGATCCAAAAATTGAAGTAGAAGCAACTTGCGTTCGCGTTCCAGTCTTTAACTGCCACTCTGAAAGCGTTAATATTCAATTTGAAAATCCAATTTCGGCAAAAAAAGCACGCGAAGTTTTGGACAAGGCTGATGGAATTGTTGTAATTGATCGACCACAAGAAAATGGCTTCGTCACCCCAGCAGAAATTTCGACTCAAGACCCAGTTTTTGTTTCGAGAATAAGGCAAGATTCTTCGGTTGAAAATGGACTTTCGCTTTGGATTGTTTCCGACAATCTCAGAAAAGGTGCCGCTTTGAACGCAGTGCAAATTGCCGAACTTTTAGTAAAAAAATACGGCCTATAATTCTTCACTTCGCTACAAATTTTTGTCAAAACCACCGCAATTTTTATAAATGCGGTGGTTTTTTTGTAGCCAAATAATGCGAATAATTACGAACAAACTTAAAGCAAAATAAGCGCAACTCATTGCTGATTATTTTAATGATTTATCGCTTAATTTCGCTTTTAAATCACTCCAATATTGCATTCTTTTTTTTAAATCTCGTTCGAATCCGCGCTCATTTGGCAAATAAAATTTTGGTCGAGATTTTTTCAAAATTTCCGAAGGAAAAAACTCCTGACCAGAAAAGCAATTTGGTGTATCATGATCGTAAATATAACCCTCATTATAACCTTGCTCTTTCATCATTTTTGTTGGTGCGTTTAAAATATTTTTTGGCGGATTTATTTGCGTAGTTTTTGCAGCAATTTCCGTTGCAAATTTATGTGCCAAATAGCTGGCATTAGACTTTGGCGCCGTAGCCAAATAAATTGCAGCATGAGAAAGTGCATAATCACCTTCAGGACTTCCCAAAAAGTCATAATTTTCTTTTGCCGCCATAACTTGCAAAAGCGCGTTGGGATCAGCCAAGCCAACATCTTCCGTGGCAAAACGCGCCATACGACGCAAAATGTAATAAGGATCTTGCTTCGCTTCCAGCATTCGCGCCAAATAATAAAGAGCTGCATCGACATCCGAACCGCGCAAACTTTTGTGGAAAGCGCTAATTAAGTTAAAATGCATATCACCTTTTTTATCAAAAATCGCGGCTCGTCGACTAATTATATTACTCAAATTGGCAGCGGAAATTTTTTGCTCTAGCTTCAACGAAAACAATTCTTCGGCGGCATTTAATAAATATCGAGCATCGCCGCAAGCCAACGAAACTAAGCTTTGGCGAGCTTCATCGTCAAGCGGAAGTGTTTTATTCAAAATTCTTTCTGCGCGCCGCAAAATTTCCTGTAAATCTTTTTCCTCCAAAGTTTTTAGAGTAATAACTTTGCAGCGCGAAAGTAGTGCCGAATTTAAATGAAATGAAGGATTTTCAGTTGTTGTTCCAATTAGAATTATCGCACCACTTTCAATTGCTGGCAGAAATAAATCTTGCTGCGTTTTGTTAAAATAGTGAATTTCATCAACCATCAAAACGGTCTTTTGCAATCTATTGCCATCTATTAACTTTCTAACCTCGGCTGACCCAGAATTTATCGCTGAAATTGTCAAAAATTCACCCTCGACAATATTTGCTAAAGATTTTGCAACGGTCGTTTTACCAACGCCAGTTGGGCCCCATAAAATAATTGAAGGCAAATTGCCTGAATTTTTAATCGCACTTAAAGCCCCCATTTCACCAAATAAATGGCCCTGTCCAATAATTTCATCCAATGTTTTTGGTCTTAATAAATCCGCTAAAGGTTGATGCATAAAAATTGACTATTGTTAATTGAGAGGTTTTGATGCGCCCCCCTTTTTGTAAATGATGGTTTTAGATTGTCAGAAAACATCTCGCAAAAGCTTTGATTAAGCCTTCAAAATAACAAAACACACCCTTTAAACAATGATTCGAGTTAAAGATTTATCAATTTCATTTTCTGGTCATGAAGTTTTTTCTGACGCAAATTTTATCATTAATTCTCGCGAAAAAGTTGGCTTAATTGGCCGAAATGGTAGCGGAAAATCAACATTTCTCAAACTTATTTTAAAAAAATTAGAACCCGATGAAGGTTCTGTAGAAATTCCGCGCGGTTACAGAATTGGGCATTTAGAGCAACATATTCACTTCACTCACGCCACGGTTTTGGAAGAAATCTGTTCAGTTTTGCCGCAAGACCGCGAACATGAAGGCTGGAAAGGTGAAAATATTTTATACGGCCTCGGCTTTTCTTATGAAGATTTGGAAAAAGATCCGAAACAATTTTCCGGCGGCTATCAAGTTAAATTAAATTTAGCAAAATTATTGCTAATGGAACCGCAAATGTTGCTTTTGGACGAGCCAACAAACTATCTAGATATCCACTCAATTCGTTGGTTGAAAGAATTTTTGCAAGAATGGCAAGGCGAAATGATTTTAATTACTCACGATCGCGCTTTTATGGATGCAGTAATAACTCACACCTTAATAATTCATCGTAAAGCTTTCAAAAAAATCCCCGGAAACACACAAGGAGTGCGCGAAAAAATTGCCGCCGAAGAAGAAATTTACGAAAAAACTCGTCAAAACGAAGAAAAACAAAGACAAAAAACCCAAGAATGGATTGATCGCTTCAAAGCCAAAGCCAGCATGGCTTCAAGAGCGCAATCGCGCGCTAAAATGTTAGAAAAACAAGATGTTAAAGAAAAACTTGAAGAAGTTAAAACTCTTGATTTCAACTTCACCCACCTTCCCTATGGCAGCAAAGAAAACATGATTGAAGTTGAGAATTTAGCTTTCGGCTACAATTCAGATCATTTACTTATCCAAAATTTATCCTTCAAAGTTGCTGACGGCGATAAAATTTGCGTAATCGGAAAAAACGGCAAAGGAAAATCAACCTTATTAAAGCTATTAACGCAGAATTTGCGAGGTCTTAAAGGCGAAATAAAAACCAATAATAAAGTTGAAATCGGCTATTTTGGTCAAATGAATATCGATCGTTTGGATAAAAACTTAACGATTTACGAAGAGCTGCAAAAAGTTGATGAAAAAATCCCACAAACAAGAGTTAGACAAGTTTGCGGCAATATGATGTTTTCTAGCGATTTAGCCAACAAAACCATCGCGGTTTTGTCAGGTGGAGAAAAAAGCAGAGTTATGTTGGGTAAAATTTTACTAAAAGGCGCAAATTTACTTTTATTAGACGAGCCAACAAATCACCTTGATATGGAATCTTGCGAAGCACTTCTTGAAGCAATCAGAAACTTCCCCGGAGCTGTAATTACAGTTACTCACGACGAACATTTCTTACAAGAAATCTCAAATAAACTAATTATTTTTGACGATAACAAAACCTTCACTTTTGAAGATAGTTATGAATTTTTCTTAAAACGCATTGGCTGGAAAGATAATTAAAAATCGGCGAATTTTCAAATCCCAAAAACACTAAAAATTTTCAAATGAATATTACAATTTTAAACCTCCCTCGCACCACAAAAAAAGAAGAGATAGCGCAATTATTTTCTAATTACGGCGAAATTAAATCTTGCAACATAATCATGGATAAAGTTACAGGCTTATCGAAAGGTTTTGGGTTTGTTGAAATGCTAAATGAGAATGAAGCTAACGCCGCCATAAAAGACCTTCATAACAAAAACTTTGGCGGCAAAAAAATAAGAGTTAAACAAGTGCAATCGCCTGCTTAAATCTAATTAAATCGCTAGTTTTCATGCAATTAATGGTCGAAAAACTGTCAAAAATCATTTAACCTTATTAAGTCAAAAAAGATTAAATTTTAACAAATTGCAAAATTCCATTTGCCGCTCTTACCGCAGTACTAAAGCAACCTTGCAACAAATATCCACCAGTTGGAGCTTCCCAATCCAACATTTCACCAGCAATAAAAATTTCAGATTTATTTTTTAGCATCAAATTTTCAT
>JACCEA012172452.1_pt1 | contig 10620 bp, 17 predicted proteins | sample 7449851 | NCBI WGS metagenome assembly JACCEA01 (sample SAMN15323453, study PRJNA562643) | freshwater metagenome | isolation source: river surface water | place: USA:Blue River Watershed | collected 2017-08-18 | reverse complement strand
TGGAAGGAGTTGATCTTGGCGGCCAGGATCTCCAGGTTAACCGGCTTGGCCACAAAGCCATCGCAGCCGGCTTCCAGTGCCGCCACCTGGGCTTGGGCCTCGACGTTGCCGGAGAACATCAGGATCGGTCGCCAGCCCATGTTTTGCTGCAGTTCGCGCAACAGGCGGGTGGTCTGCCGGCCATCCAGACCGGGCATGCTCTGGTCGATCAGCACTAGGTCGAAAGGGTGCTGGGTATAAAGCTTCAGTGCTTCTTCACCGGATGGCGCGTATTGGCATTGATGACCGATCTTGCCCAGGTAGGCATGCAGCAGCCGGCCTATGGCCGGCTGATCGTCGATCACCAGAATGTTCAGCGCTTTCATGGCTACTCGGTGACTTTGAATAGCTTGAGCAGGTTGGTGACATGCAGAACGTCGTGTACGACGCCTTGAGGTTTGTACAGTTCGACTTCCTTGTTCGCTTCCGCTGCCTTCTTGCGCAGTGACAGCAGAATGCCGATGGCGGCGGAGTCGATGTACTTCACGCCGCTCAGATCGATGACCAGTTTGCGTACCTGTGGCTTGGCCAACTCGGCCTCGTAGGCATCACGAAAGGGACGAAAGTTGCTGAAGTCAAAGCGCTCGCCAGGGCTAATGGTGCTCAGAACGGGGGCGTTCATGGTGTCTCCGGTTGTTATGCGGTCATGTGCAGAGTCAGGCCATGACTAGAGCTTCTTCTGGCGATCTGCCCTGCGTGCTCGCCACCAGTGTTCGCCGTTCATCGCCAGCGCTCGATTCAGTCAAGGCTTGTCTATTTACTCTAGTCGCTAGGCCTTAATAAATCCTGACGCGCTCAATTGGCAGCCAGGGTTGCTGGTGCTCGTCTGGGTGGGTGACTTCGCTGGCTCGACCAGGCTTACAGCCTCGATAGGCAACTGAGGAAACTCCCACAGTGAGCCCACTGCCCTGATCTGCCTCGGCACGGGAAGAACTGGTCAGAAGCTGAGGAATGGAAACCGAAATGGCGTAGCCAGGTTCGGTGGGAGCAGATGCGGGAAGGTCAGGTTTGTGCCCGATGCAGGCGGATATTATGCGGTGTTGGAAGGCTTACGGTCTCTTCACTGCGCCGATTACGTCATGTCGAAGGGGGCTGGGCATAGCCGCCATTCAGATATACAAAGGCCCGGTCACAGTATGCACTGTGCGCCACCTTTGCCTGTCACTTCATTCAGTGCGCCGGCAACATCCTCACCCTGCAGAACATCCGTGGTCATTGCTGCCAGGCGCTGACTATGCGCATACGCACCTGGCGCCAGATCATTTGCAGGATGCTGTGCGTTTCGGGCCACTTAGCTCAACCAATTCGACGCCGACTCAGGCTTGAGTCTCTTTGTGGATGACGGTTTTTGTTTCAGCGTTGATTGCCATCGGGCGGCAACGGAAGCATCGGCATTGGTTTACCGGTTGTCGATAGGTTCGGCAGATTACAGGTGTTGTCATGATGAATTCTCATGTCGGGCGAGCCTGTGTTTTTTGAGGGCTCGCGTGTTTATGACCGGATTTGTGACATGCGAAAGCAGGCCAGGGTTCCGGTGGTATTTGTCTCGACAGGAGGTGATGCCAGTTCGGACGATTGAGATCGTGCAGGGCAGTCTTTACGTTCTTGTGAAGAAATTCAGACTGTTGGGATAAGCGCTGGATGGCTTCTCCGGATGAGGTGTGGTTCTTCGATCTCTGAAAAACCAGGCTTTCATCAGGTGAGGGACTGGGATCCCTGGAAACTCTCGCGCTGAGAAGTACTGCGTTATCGCTGAGGCTGTGAAGACCGAGGTCGTCAACGCCTATCACCAAGCGACGGTACCACCTTAACACGTTTGTGCATGCCAGGTGCGCGGCCTGTCGACATAAGCGACCGCTGGTAAGAGTTGTCTCAATTTTCCAGACTGACGCTGAAATCTGATGTTGGTGGCAGGTTTGTTTCTCGGCGCAAGTTTGGCTGGCAGCCGGCTGCCCGTTCCCATAGCCGCCAGACCCTAACCATGACCATGTGCCATCCGGCTTCTCGCGAAAATACAGCCCGTCGCCATCCTGTTCCCAGTGCGCCGTCGTTTATGGTTCCAGGCTGGTGGGTACGGTATCAGTCAGGGGCGGTGTTTAATTTCGCTGTGCTTCATCAATGTATTCCTATGGTTCAACTTTTATTCAGGGATACACACAGGCATACACGGCAAGCAATGCTATAGGGATGCGTGTGGGAGCTTGCAGAAACAAGAAAGCCCGCACGGGGCGGGCTTTTCAGGGGTGTTTCCGGTCATGTGGGAACATGTGGAAACTTGCATTTGGTGGAGCCGGGGGGATTTGAATCCAAAGACACAAACACCCAGCTCAAATCAGCGTTTCAGGCACTTGGCCTCGGAAAACTGATTTGTAGGATTTCACTCAGTCGTTCAGCAGTATAGGAACCTTGAGCCTTCCGTCAAGAGCGCATCCAAATCGATTTTCACTTCAAAGGCTTAGCGCGCTACAGGGAGGGTGTTCTAGGTTCAAATCCTCGATAGGGATTTGAACCGGAAGCTTGTTGGGGGCTCAGTTGACCGAGGTGGCGGCCGAATTTAATCGTGCGTTTTCCTGCGTGGCTTCCTTCAGCAGCTTATCCCACGCGTCAGGCGGATGTCCGCTCGCGAGCATTTTTCGAAACACCTTGTAGGCGTCATCGCTGCTCTCATAGGCACGCTTGGTGTCGTCATCATTAACCCACGCCAAGACGATTATCTTGCTTGGGCCGTGGTACCGGAAGAACAGCCGATACTGCTGAAAAAACTTGGCACGGAACCAGTGCTTATGTTCCTCGCCCAATGTGCCACCTTGGCGGTATTCGGGCTTGCTCGGGTCTTGTGGGATAACGTCAAAAGCCAGCTTGGCGATGGCTGCTAGCCGCTTGGCTGCATTCTTCTTGCGATAACCCACGGGGTCTTTTTGTTTTGAGAGCTCAACTTGCTGAATGAGGCTTTCGAGCTGATCCAGAAACAAGGGGTGCGCAAATACTGTCCAGCCATGGGCAACCAGTGGCTTACCGTGGTCGTGGCTCATTCATCGTCTGCCGACAGCGGGGCATCCAGATCTATCTCATTGCTATCGACCAGCGAGTGGATGCGCGCCACGAGACTTGAATCTATGGCTTGCAGGTGCTGAGGGTTCGCTGCGATGTCATGTGCAAGAAAGCTGAGAAACTGGCTGATTGCCGGGTCATCCTCAGAGTGCTCTGCACGGCTCAGTACGACCTCACCGCTGGGGCGAATCGAGTAATGGATTTTGTCGCGCTTGTTTAGCTGAAGTGCGCGGCGAACCGTCTCTGGTACCGTCGTCTGGTAGCGGTCGGTAAGGGTGGATTCGACTTCGAGTGCTCTGGCCATGATCTGCTCCGGCTCGTGTGAGTGACCTCAAGGTAATGCAAGTGCATTTTTAGGTCAATGCGATTGCATTACCTTCGCTGATTGGCGTGATTTCAGCTCATCTGATCGAGGCGAACCGAGTCAGCCTTTTCGGCTGAGAGAGGTATTAAAGTGCCTATTTTCAGGTGATTCGCTCTTGATTAGGCATTAAATTGCCTTTTCCTTGGCTCTCGCCTAGGATTTCGGCATTAAGATGCCGCCATGCCCGATGCCGATATGCACAACCTCACTCTCCAGGTTTTTACGAATGGCCAGTGGCGCAATGCCATGGAGCTCCGCTTCGAACAGCCCGAGGAAGGGCTGGAGGGGGCTTGTGCTTATGGCTACCAGCAGGGCTATCTGGTTGACTCCTTGGAGTCTGTCGGCAGTCGGCTGAATGTGGCTGTCAGCGCAGCTTACCCTCTCGGCTGGGACTCCTGGCGAGAGAATAAGGCTCCAGCGTTTCTCTTCGACATCCTGCCATCAGGCGCTGCCAGACGCTTTCTACTGAAGCGCTTGGGAGGCGAGCGACCTGAGGGCCTCAACCTGGATCTCTATCTCTTGGGGCGTTGCACGCCCGCACCGATTGGCAATCTGCGTATCAAGGAATCTGTCGAGGCGATTGCGGGCAGCCCTATGTTGGGTTTCACGCGCGATGAGGTCATTCGTCGGGACGCTCGCTTCCTTGAATACGCTTATGAGCAGGGGGCAGCCATAGGTGGTGCGACTGGGGCTGGTGGCGAGGCTCCCAAGTTGCTGTTGACGGAGGATCGCCATGGTGCGTTGCACCCGGATGCAGTACTGCCTGACGAGGAGGCTGCTCAGCACTGGTTTGTGAAGTTTGCGCGCAACAAAGCCGCGCAGACGGATCAGGACATCCTTCGCAGCGAGTACTGTTTTTATCGAGCGATTCAGCAGTTGGGGATGGATACCATTGCGGCTGACGGGCTGGCGTTGGAGGAGGGCAATAAGCCCAGCCTCTGGATGCACCGCTTTGATCGGGAGATCAGCTCTGCAGGTGTTGGGCGAACTGCAGTGGAGTCGATGTACTCGCTATCCGGCGTGACCGAGGCGGGGAGCTACATGCTGCACTCCCATGTACTGCGAAACCTGGTCGAGCTATGGCAGGCCGTTGGGCAGGGACAGCAGGTTGAGGATCTGGTGTTCGAATACATGCGGCGCGATCTGCTGAACCAGATTCTTGGTAACTCAGATAACCACGGGCGCAACACTTCCATTCTTCGCACTGAGCAAGGTGTACGGCTGGCGCCGATCTATGACCTGGCCCCCATGGTCATGGATGAGGAAGGGGTCACGCGCACGACGAAATGGCCAAAGCACATCGAGCTGGCAGGAGAGGTCAACTGGAGAGTCGCCTGCGCCGAGGCGGCAGAGTGGGTAGATCCTGATGAGTTGTTCCAGAGGTTGAGAGCAGCAGCGCAGGAGTTCCAGGTGCTACCTGACTTGCTGAATGCGGAAGGGCTTCCCGCCTCAACCATGAATCACCCCCGTATCGCGCTGAGAAACCTCCGGCAGCGCCTGGTTCAGTGGGGTCTGATCTAAATGGACATTCTTGAGCGCAATCGCGTGTTGAATGAGCTACAGCAGCAGTTGGCTTCTGGTGAGATCACTATTGGTGCGGCCGTTCGGCGTCTGCGCAAGGAAGTGACTGGCCTGCAGCAGGCCAGATTCGCACAGATGTGCAAGCTGTCATTGCGCGCTTTGCGGCAGCTAGAGCTTGATGAGAGCAATCCGACTGTTCAGACGCTGAATAGCGTCTTCAATCCGTTTGGTATGCAGGTTGGCATCGTGCCGAAGGCGCCGCGCTGAAGTGAGCTCTTAATCCTGCACGGCAAGGTGGGGGAGCCACAGCTCATTTATACCCCGAGATCCTCTTCTAGCTGGTCGCGCAGGTACTTTCGCAGATGTGCCTTGTCTGGGTTTCGAAGGTATTCGGCGGCAAGTTCGTCACGGATGACTTCTGAGGGGCTGAGCTCCTCAGAAACAAACAGCAGGCTTTGAGCCTTGTTGGAGCCAAATTCAAGCTCGTACTCGAAGTAAAGCTGTGGGTCGCCAGGCATTTACACAGGCCTCCGGTGGTCGAACTGGAGTAGCTACCTTTGGTCAACGGCAGCTACAGGTCGGGTGAGTACGGCTTTCTAAACCTGTCCATACGCGCCTGCCACTTCATCCCGGCACGCGGTGTATCTCGGGCTCAGCATCTCCGGCCGCATCGACCAAGCAGGCTTCGTCGGCCACTCGGCCAATGCGTAACGTATCTGCTCCCTGCTGCTCATTGATCTGACCTACAGCGGCCATCAGTTGCTCTGCACCACGTCCTGGTTTGGCGCAAAAGATCCAGCGTGCCCACCATTGCTGACTCAAATCCATCAGTCAGATGTAGCACTTGGAGAAGGATGCGTGCATGCAGCGAGGTTGGGGGCGAGGAGCATGCGAGGCTCCAGGCAATCTCCTGGGGCGCACGAGGGCTGACTGGGTCGCGAACTCCATTTTATATCGGGAAGTTGTGCTTTTATATGCTCCATGAACTTGTCTAAAACTTGTCAATATATATGTATTGTAATTAAGGGTTGGTGGATTTTTCTGTTATTGCTTGACGGTTATTGGGTATTGATGTTTATTCTATTTAAACGTTGAGGTGTGTGGCGGTAAGGTGAAAGAGTGGGTCGAGGCGAAGTGATGGTGGTCCAAGCGGTGTAGGGTTAATAACTTTGAACCGTTTATACGATGGCGCCTGGTATTTCTAGCTAGTCGGTCGTCTTTAGTTGGCACATTGAAGAATAAGCCTTGGGGAAAGTTAGCCAGGGCGGGGTGGTTGCACCCTGAATTCAGATGAGCGGAATAATGGGAGTTACTCATGGATGCCTTGGGCAAGATTACAGCACTGTTATACGGCACTGGAGAAGTGATGGCCGGCATTGAAATGAGCTGGGAGCAGGCGCGCGAACGCGTGCTGGCCCGAGACCGTTCCTTGTGGATGCAGTATTGCATTGTCCGCGATTGGATCTGGATTGACCTGATCCTGGACGAGGATCAAGTAGCGCTATTTCACGCGGCAGGACAGCAGCCGGTGCTGCTGTATGCGCACAACGTGCTGTTCGACAGTGAGCGGCGCTTCGATGTCGGCGATTGGGTGCGCACCACGGCCTTGGTGAACTTCAGCGAGGGCTGTTTCTTCCAGACCCGCAACACCTTGTACGTCCTGGTCGGAGACGGCCAGCGCAAGCAGGCCGAGTTCTCCACCGTCATGAGCCTGTTTTGAGCGGGGGCAATGATGGGTACCTCTGATCCGTTAAACGAACCAGTGCGCTGCGACCTCTGCGGGGGCGAGACGAGTGTCCCCGGCTATGGCCAGCAGCTTGGGGTGCTGCACGCCCGCTGGGGTTACGGCGCACGGCATGATGGTGAACGGTATCGGGTGCGCCTGTGCGAAGGCTGCTTCTTCCAAGTGCTGGCATATATCAAGCAGGAGCGTCGGATACAGCATCTGTTCAATGATGAGCCACTGGATGATCAGGATTTTGGTTTGGTCGCTCGTGGAGATTATTGGGGGGATGTGCGCGATTGATGTTTTAAGTGTGGTTTTGGCTATTTAATTGCTCGGAGTAATGGTTATGTTTAAAACACATCGTGATTGGGTGGATTTTAAGGGGGAGGTCTTTCAGCCTGATCCAGGCTCAGAGTATTTCAGGGTGGTTGAGCTGGAGTTTTCTTAAGCCCGGTTTAATGTGCGAATAGAGGTGCGGGCGGCTGACGGGGTTTATTACTCGGAAGTGATGCCCGGCGGGATCGGGGAGTTTAAGTAGTTTATGGAGAGGGCTGACGTGAATGATAGGATCTTATCTGTTGACGTGCAGGTAGTGTTGCCAGTGCAGATGACCGGGCGTGATGGTTGGGCACTGGAGCGATTGATCACGCTTCATGAAGTCAAAAGCAACACTTTCAGTCCTGATTATTTCTTTGCCGTGGTGTCGGGTGACGTCTTTCACTGCGGGGGTGGGGAGGGGATCTGACCGTGCGCGTCAAAGACCTGATCGAAGCCCTGTCCGCATTGCCGCAGGACGCGAAAATCATCGTCGACGGCTACGAGACGGGCTTTGATGCCGTGCACGAGCTCGAACAGCTTCAGGTTGTCCAGGTGACGAATCCAATGGACTTTGACGGCCAGTACCAGCTCGAATCCGAACTGAGCGACCGCAGCTGGCATCAGACGCCTGAGCAACGCCAGGACATTCGGGACACCATCGATCATGGCCAGCGGCTCGAAGCCGTTCTGATTCGAGGGAAAAGAGGGCACTTGCGATGAGTGATCTTCCGGCTGACGGACACAAGCTCGACATCAATCCGCTGATCCGTACCCAGCTCGACAGTGCCCCGCTGATCGAGGCCACGGAGGAGCAGATCAAGCGCAGTATCTGGATGAAAAAGCCCCGCCAGACCCTACTTTTTCTGCGAGGCGGACTGGTCAACACCGACTGTTTTCCGTGGTACTACGGCGCCTTCTTTGTACTCAACTGCGAGAGATACTTGGACGGTCTGTTGAGCGAAGAGCAGTTGGATCGCTTTGTGCGTATGCTGCTGAGTGACCTGAACATCCCCTGCCTCAAAGCCATTCACCCGCAGGCGGATATCGAGGGCCTGGTAACGGGCCTGCTGCGCGAGCGGCGGCTAAACACGCGAGAGATCCTGGTGCGCGAGGACATTGACCAGTTCGGGCGCCTGCCGAGCTGGAGCAAGTCCAGTCGGCTGAGCTTCGATCCGAGCACGGCGATCATGCGACTGGTAACCAAGGCGGCACCCTTCGCGATCGCCCTTGGCCACGCCCCGGCGACAGTGCTTGAGCAGCTGATGCAGGAGCTGGGCAGGGCCGTGGATCAGCTGTATGAGCATCCGGCACTCAAGCGCCCGTTTTTTGATCGCTACCTCGATCACTTCCTGATCGGCTACCCCGAGTTGTGGTCGATGGTCGGCGCTGACGCGACCCGCTTCTTGGGCGAGCCGATGATCAAGAAGTACCCCGGCGAAGGCTTTTCCGCCGACAAAGCAGTGGTAAACACCCGCGCTGGAAGGCTGCTTTTTAGGGAAGGCGAAGAACGCTATGGCAGGGAAATGGCAGATCTTATCCTTGACTACCTCCAGGGCTTTGATCCGGGCCTTTTCGACGCCGGTCATCTACTGCTCGATGGCACCCGCAGCCAGGCTTGGCTAGATCGCTGCACGAACCTCGAAAGTGGCCTAATAACCCTGGAGCGGCTACTGGCTCATGGCGTAGTGCACCCGGCGTTGAAGCGACTCGACGGAGTTGCGAAAAGGCTTTCAAACGAGGGACGGCAGGGCGTGATCCGGGAGTACCTGCGCCACGGCAGCAAAGTGACTGAGAAGCTGACAAGGGCCATCATTGAGCTTGTACCCGAGTTGCACGAGTGGGCCTTTGAGCAGTGCGTTGGGCATGCTGAAATCTTGCGTCTGCGCGAGATCCAGGCGCTCAGTCCGGAGCAGATTGGCAGGTTGGACTCTGAGATCAAGCGACGGATCTTGGAGGCGGACATGGGAGTATGAGATGAGTGCAGAGCAGATCGGAAAAGCGAAAGAACACGGGGCTATCGCGGTGCTTTCTCTGCTTGAAAATGCTGGCCTTGCTCAGCGGTTGATGATTGTTAGGGCCATGCGTGGGGATGTTTATCTGAGCTATCTCGTTGAGAAAGCAGCCGGGTACATGATGTGCGACAGGCATCGAGAAGCCGCTTTTTGGAAAATGCTCGCTATTCGACTTGGGGAGCCGAGGCGAGTTAGTGAAAACTATCTGACTGAACTTAAGCGCTTGCGTCGAGCTGAAAAACGGGCTCTGGAAACAACGTATTTTGGGCTCCCGGTCTTTATCTGCGAGGGCCATAAGTGCGTGAGCCGCGGCGACATAGAGCGGCTTCCATTTTTTGATTTTTGGGACAAAAGCTCAATAGGGTCAACCTGCCTGGTGGATGGCGGTGTCGTGTATGTCTACCTGCGCGACTGGATGGCTTTTGCAGAGCTCTTCATCAAGACAGGGAGGCATCGCCTCCAATGAAATGCACAACAAGTCGGTGTCCACACACTAGTGTTACGGTGTTATGGACATTAGTGCGTCCCATGGCCAATGAACCGGCTGGCGTCCATCCTTAGACCGCCTCAGGGGCGTTTGTATCGTCCTAGGATCTAGCTGCGACAGACGTCGTGTATCTGCCATTCGAGCTTGGCCATGCCCCATTCCGCTCCCGAGCATCTGGCAGTCTCGCTACGCTTCTGGCCGCTCTCGTCCATTTGATCTCTATATTCCATTGATGGAATATTCCCTTGGGGCTATATTCTCATGGCTTGGGATGTCGAATACACCGACGAGTTCGGTGACTGGTGGGAAAGCCTGTCTGCTGATGAGCAAGAATCCGTTGCTGTGTCCGTTCGGCTTTTAGAGGAACGGGGTCCGTCGCTCGGGTTTCCACATAGCAGCGGAATCAATGGCTCGCGCCATGGCCACATGCGGGAACTGAGAACACAACATGTGGGGCGTCCATACCGGACGCTATACGCTTTTGATCCCAGGCGCTCGGCCATTCTGCTAATTGGTGGTAGCAAGGCCGGTGATGATCGCTGGTATGAAATCAATGTTCCGCTGGCTGACCGTCTGTATGACGAGCATCTGGAGCAGCTTCGGAAGGAGGGCCTGATAGATGGCTAAGAAATTTGCAGAACTGCGCGCAAAGATGGCGCCTGAGTCTCAGGTTCGCATCGAGGCAAAGGCCCAGGAGCTGCTGGCTGAAATGCCACTCAATGAGTTGCGTCAGGCGCGTGGTCTTTCCCAAAAGGTGCTGGCCGAGGTGCTGCATGTACAGCAACCCTCGATTGCCAAGCTGGAAAAGCGCACCGACATGTACATTTCCACCCTGCGCAGCCATATCGAGGCGATGGGGGGGCAGTTGGAAGTTATTGCTCGCTTTCCTGATGGTGCGGTGAAGATCAGCAATTTTGCCGAAATCGGGACGGACGCATCCTAGGCGTGAGTCTTCGACTATTGGCGCACCCTCAACCACTGAACCTTGGTTACTAAGATGGCTACCTTGGGAGGGAAATAAAAAACCGCCCACAAGAGGCGGTTTCTTATTGGGTGATTCCCCATAACGGAATGTTACGGAGCATCTCCCGGGCGAAGGAGT
>JACCEA011747561.1_pt1 | contig 10620 bp, 4 predicted proteins | sample 7449851 | NCBI WGS metagenome assembly JACCEA01 (sample SAMN15323453, study PRJNA562643) | freshwater metagenome | isolation source: river surface water | place: USA:Blue River Watershed | collected 2017-08-18 | reverse complement strand
GTATTCGTTAGAACCTTATCGGACAAGTACATACTACCACAACAACATACAGACGCTGTATCGCTATCTAATGAACAAATAGAGAGTGTGTTGAATACTGCCGGTGAAAAATGGGTTTTCCAAAAGAAAAAGCTACTACAATCTTTTACAAATGTAAGGGAAGGCTTGAATGATGTTGATACCGCTCACTTCTTAAAGACCGGTGAACCAATAGATTACTCTCAACCACTCCAACACTTAGTAGCTCCCCTTTTACATAGGGGTTACAAAGAAGACATCATTCAATCCATTCCCATTCTTAAACTTGCGGAAGCAATAGAACCACAATTACTAAAACATACGAATCAAAAGAGTAAAACTTATAATTGGTATAATGATATATTCTTACCAACCCTTTCAGATATTGAACGATATGGGATTCGGGTCGATGGAAAAAAATTTATTGATAGATGGCCTCAAGCCTATAAGCAATTAAAAGGAAATTGTGTGTTTACGGAATACAATCCATTTACGGTAACGGGTAGACCATCGAATAGACATGGTGGTGTGAACTATGCCGCCCTAAACAAAACCGATGGTAGTAGGGATGTGTTCATTTCCGATGGGATATTTCTACAAATGGATTACAATGCATATCACCCACGACTAATCGCTAAGTTGGTTAAGTACGATGCACCCGATGGAAACATGCACCAATGGTTAGCCGAACAATATGGATGTAGTGTGGATGAATCAAAGGGAATTACGTTCCAATTACTTTATGGTGGTATCGATGATGAGTTTCGACAAATACCATACTTTGATAAAGTGGCTGATTATATAGATGAGTTGTGGATTGAAACACAAAGAAGGGGATACTTACAAACACCACATAGAGAGATACCCCTAAGTTGGATAGAACAACCAAATGCTCAAAAAGTATTTAACTATCTACTACAAGCGGTAGAAACTGAAATGAATATTGATAAGATGATGAAGATATTAGAATGTATTAAGGGAAGTGGTATTGAGTTTTCCCTATACACATACGATTCATTTCTTTTTGATGTTCCTGTTGATGTTGATAAAGGGCTTATTAAGAAATTGAAAGAAATAATCGAAGAAGGGGGGTTTCCTATCAAAGCTAGTTGGGGAAAAACTTACGGAAAACTCTAAAGAATATATTTATACTATATACAAAAATAGTGTCATAATATGAAAAAAATCAGTACCCTTATCGGTTTCCTACTTGTTTCTTTAATTTCGTTTGGGCAAGATGTTAGAATTAAAAACGAAGTATTTGAAGTTCTTTATTCACAATCATTAGAACAACCTTTAGTAATTAAATATCGTTCAACTAATAGACCTACAAATGTGAATAGAGGTACTATGGATTTTTACAAAGAACCAAATATTAAAACATCAGATGCGGAAGATTACGCTAAAAACATATACGATAAAGGACATGGTGCACCAGCTGCAACATTCTCTGATAATATGGTAAACCTAAAACAAACATTCTCATACTTAAATTGTATAATGCAAGACCAATACCTTAATAGAGGTGAGTGGAGATTGTTAGAAGAACAAATCCGTAAATGGGATGATACTGAAAATATAACTGTACTAATAAAAACATTCTTTGATACTCCAGTAAAAAGAGTGGCAACTGGAGCAGCAATTCCATCTTACTTACAAAAACACATCTATTTTGAAACACAAAAGAAATGGAGATGTTATGTATTTCTAAATCAAAAACCAAAATTTCATTGGGATGAATTAGAAATGATATGCGAAGCTGAAGACCACAAATTTTAATGAATATGAATTTATCTGAATTAATAAACGAAATACTTTCCGAATGGGCATATAGAGTTGAAAATGGTATGCCTGACCCGAAGAACCCAACCCACTTAAAGGAGTTGGGTATTGTACTTTCAGAAATGGGGTTATCTCATATCAAAGATACATTAGTAGAAAACCTTTTGGTGGAAACAGGAAAAACTCCACAAAAAGTTGTTGAAGCTGAAAAGGGTAACTTTACAAATCCTGCTCTTAATAAATCTATTAAGTATAAAAATGATAAAGGTGAAGATAAGGAAGGATTGGTTGGTAACCTGTTAAGATTACCAAAAGAGCATCCTGGTAGAAAAGCAGCGGAAGCAACATTACCTGCCGATGGTACTCCCGAAAGAGATGCTATTAATAAAGATTTGGGTGGAGAGGGGCAACCTAAAAAGCCTGAAGATGGCAAAGGTAAAGAAGGTGGAGAAGCAGGTGGTGGAGAAGATGAAAAAATGAAACAAGCGGCGGCAATGTTTGACCCAAAAACAGACCCTGCTATGGCTGCTCGTATGGATAAAGAGAAAGAAGTTCAATCTAAATTAGCAAAAGATGCTGAAAAAGCACAAGCTGATTTTAAAGCACAAGCTGATAAAGCACAAGCTGATTTTAAAGCACAAGCTGATAAGGGTCAAAAAGCTAAAGTAAAAGGATATGATTCTTATAAATTATCATTAAATGCAGATGAACTTAAAGCAGAAGAAGATAAAGAAAGAAATGCGGTAGCAACTGCTAAGGCGGCTGGAGATGAAAAGGGAGCTGATGCGAATGCATTAAAATATTATCAAACAAGAATTGCTAGAGCTAAAAAAGAAGGTGATAAAGAAGGAGAAGAAATGTGGTCTGATGAATATGTTAGTAAGAGGGGTGAGTATGAAAACAAATATGGTGAACAACCTGAAGATGAGTTTGATTTAAGTAGAGATAAAGCAAAATCAGACTCAAATGAATTTAATCCAATAGATATAAAGGATGTTGCAAAGGAAATGCCACAAGCTGACCCAGAAACATTTGGAGGGGATAGTGATATACCTGATGGTATAGAACCTGAACAATTGCAAAAATTCAATACTGATATTAGCAAAGTAGCACAACAAGTAGCTGATGCAAAGGCTAAAGGAGAACCTGCACCAAACATTAACTTATGTGATGTGACTGTGCCTGGTACTAACTTATATTGTGATGATAATTTGGGTATTCCAAGAGACCAAATGCCACAATTCAAAGGTAAAGCACAACCTGGCACACCTGCAGCAGATATGCCAACTGATGCGAATGGTGAGGTGGATACAGAACCTTTATTCAAAAAAATGTTGGAAGAAAAAGGTATTAAGACTCTTCAAACTGAAATACCTGCTGATAAATTAAAAGCAACTCAACAAGATTTAGTTGGAGCAAAGGTAGTTGGGATGATGGGTGTTTTAAAAGACCCAAATCACCCAGCTTTTGAAAAAATTACTGCACCTATATATGTGAGTAGAGATGGGCACGTAATTGATGGACATCATAGATGGGCTGCAATCGTAGCTCATAACGCAGCAAATCCAGACAATCAAATACCAATGAAAACAACGGTATTAGATATGGATATTAAAGATGCAATCCCAATGTCAAATAAGTTTGCTGAAGATATGGGAATTGCAGCTAAGAAAGCAGATGCAAATAAAGAAGCACCAACCGAACAACCATCAGAACCAGCAAAAAGAGAACCTGCTAATGATGATCCTGAATCTAAAGCACAGCAATTTAAAGGAAAATCATCCGGCGAAAATATCCAAACAATGGAAATGGAAGGTGGTGGATTCGTATATGGAACGAAGCATGGAAACACCGCAATGGTTGATGATATATTAGATGATGTTAAATCTAAAATACCAAAAGAAAGATGGAAGGATGTTGTATTCGTAGGTGAAGGTGGTGCAACTGGTGATAGTGGTGAAGTAGAATTTAACGATGAAATGGATTACGCAGCTCCAAAGTTCAAAGAAATGGGTGCTGGTGTGGATACATGGGATGGTGATGATATGGATGTACATAATGACCAATCTAAATTATACCAAAAGCAAAAAGAAAAAACAGGTTTTAATGATGCACAAATTAAGGCTGGTAACTGGGCTAGTATGATTGGGCAGGGAGAAGGTACTGATACAATGTCACCAAACGATTATTTAGATGATGAAGGTAAACAATTCCTAAGTGATGCTGCAAAGGAAGCTGGATTCCCACCAATAGAAAATTGGAATGAACCAACCGAACAGGATAAAGATACTCTTTATAGATTATCATTCCCAGAAGATAATGGTGATAAACCAACAAAGATAAATGATATTCAAGTTGCATTTAATGATGCAAGAGATGAAAATTTAATTGAAAAGAATAAAGAACTAACTGCACAGGGTAAAATACCTATTACGATTGCAGGTGAGAGTCATGTTGACTTAGTCGATAAAATGACAAGAAAACAAAAAGGAGCATCAAGCGAAAAATTACCTGAACCAGAAGCCCCATCAGAAGAAGATGGTGGCGTTGTATATAGTGTGGGTGGTGGATATTATTCGGATAAGCCTAATGGACCTGCACAATATGTGGCAACTGAAAATGTAATTCAAAAAGTATTAATTGAAGGTGATGTTAATTTTTCTTATTTATTGTTTGAAGCAGCAGTAACTAAAAAAACTTCTAAAGGTAAGGTTGTAAAATTAAGAACAATCAAACCAAAAGACCAAAATAAAGCAACTGCAGCAGCTGCGGCAGCAAAACCACAGCCACCTGCTAAAATTGTACCACCGGGAGTAAAACAAAAACCACCGGTTATCGCACCACCAGAGGTAAAACCAAAATCACAAGCACCTGCTAAAATTGTACCTCCTGGTGTAAAACCAAAGGCATCAGTTCCACCTCCACCACCACCTCCTCCGCCGCCACTTCCTAAGAAGAAAGCAGGAGTTGTGCCACCACCTCCACCGCCACCTCCGCCACCAACGGCGAAGAAAGCAGGAGCTGTGCCACCTCCACCGCCACCACTTCCTACGAAAAAAGCAGGAGCTGTACCACCTCCACCGCCACCTCCTCCGCCGCCACTTCCTAAGAAGAAAGCAGGAGCTGTGCCTCCTCCACCTCCGCCACCACCTCCACCGCTTCCTAAAAAAGCAGGAGATAAAAGTGGTTGGGATGGATATGAAGAACCTGAATGGATAAAAAATGCTCCAAAAGGTTGGGATGATGATGCGGTTAAAAATAAGAGTGCTTGGGGTGATGAACCAATGCAAGAACCTGATTGGATGAAAGGTGGTTCTTCGTGGGATAAAAAGCCAATGCCTAAAGGTGAAACTCCACCTCCTGGTACTAAAAAAGCTGGAGCAATTCCACCACCGCCTCCACCACCTCCACCGGGAGCTAAGAGTGCAAATAATAACGAAAATATACCACCAACCGATAAACAAGCAAATGAACAAATAGCTCAAGAAAGAAAAGGTTTAACTCATGAGGAAAATCAAGCTTATGAATTTTTAGAGGGAATACCTGAAGAACAAAGAGCAGAAGCAATTCAAAAAGCATTGGATGATAGAAGTTTGCTGCAAAAAGGACTTCAAGATACAATGGTAGGTGGTTGGTTTAAGAAGAAGGGCAAAATGTTGTCAAATGTATATGATGGAATAAAGCAATGGTATAAAACAGGTAAAGTTGGTACTACTAAAGATTGTAGTGGTGCACCAGCTGGACCTCATGCAAATAAGAATGAAAATATAAAAGAAGATTCCCAAAATAGACAGGATTATTTAGCATCTTTAGATAAGACGGGTAAAAAGAAAAAGAAAGCTGATGATAGTGATTGTATGGATGTGCATGTTGAGGACTATCAAAAAAGAGATAAAGATGGTAACTTGATGTATAAAAAACAACCTGTATATGAAAGTGGAGAAAAACCAGACCCAAAGAATTTTGGACCAGATGGTGCATATTTTAGTGGGTTGGGAACTGGATATATAGGTCCTAGAAAAGCTGGAACTGAATATGGTAATGCTTCTAAAGAAGATGCATTTAAAGCAAGTGAATTAGATTCTAAAACAGGATACTTTAAGAGAGATGGAAAATACTATGGTGTAGATGGTGAGGAAGTAAATGCGAAAGGACAAAAATTAGATGCAGAGGGTAATACAACACAAAAGACAGAAAGATGTTTCTTTTGTTTTCCTCCGGGAAAAAAGGTCCCAGTTACACAAAAAGTTGCTGATTTGGAAGATGGTTTAACTGCTGAACAAAAACATGCAGCTCATCATTCGGAACATGCTCAACATGAAAGAAAGCATGCGATGTGGCATTTAGCAATTGAAGCTTCATTGATAGTTGGGGGAGCAGTTGCTGGACCTATGTTATTAGCTAAAGCAGGACTTGGTGGAACAGTAGCAAGTACCGGTACGGCAGCAGCTGAACATCACGGTGCATCTGCACTTGTAGGACATATTATGAAAGATTTTGGAAAGCATGCATTAGCAGAAACATTAGGAGTAACGAACCCTTATGCAGCGGCCGGAAGTGGGTTGGCAGCAAGTGCAGTTACTGGTGGTGTATTGGAATCATTTTGGAAAGATGTAGAAAAGTATAATTTATTATCGGAAGATATTGATGGTGAAATGGATGAGAATAAAGGTAAAGATTTCTTAGAAAAAATTATGGTATTGATGATGGAGAAAATGAAAACTTACAAAATGACTCCTCAACAAAAGTTGGAAAGTATAAGAAAGTATAAGTTTGAAAAAGCTGAAAACGAAAAGAAAAAACAAAAACAAGATAAATTAAAAGATTTGGCCAATTTATTAAAAGAAAAAACAGCAAAATCAAAACAAAATTCTATAAATCATTTTGTTGAATTTGCAGCTAAACGATTAAATTTAAAAGAAACTCCAAAAATTAATTTAATGAGTGGAAATGAATTTAAAAATGAATTGGCAGCTTTGGGTGGATATGACCCTTCTTCAAAAGAAATATTTGTTGCAACCGAAGGAAGATTGACAGCTGATATTTTAAGAACTATTGCACATGAAATGGTACATAGAAAGCAAGAAGAAAAAGGATTCCTTAAAAACATTGATAAAGATGGTTCGGCTGGGTCTAAAATAGAAAATCAAGCCAATTCAATTGCTGGAATTTTAATGAGAGAATACGGTAAAATAAACAAACAAATCTATAACGAAAATACAAAAAAACAATTAGAATTAGTAAGTAATTTATTATTGGAAAAGGTTAATCGTTTTATTGATGAGGCAAAACCAAAGAAAGATGATCCTGATGTAAAATATATAGATGGAAAAGGAAAAGAACATACAATTAAATTTTCATCAGCAATTAAGTATGATGAAAAACATCCAGCTTATATAGCAGCTATGAAATTAAAAGATACTGGAGATAACTCAACCGATACCCAAACTGTTCAAGGTGCGGGATTGTTTGATGACCCAGAGTATCAAAAAAGAATGGGAGCTGAAGTGCCACCAACGCAAACAACACCAACTGATTCCGAAGAAAATCCGGAAGGATTATATAATCCTGATGATGAATTACAAAATGCAGTTGTACAAGCCAAAACTCCAAAAGAATTATTTTCGGCATTAGATGAACTAGGTAAAGATGAGGAAAATATAATGTTGGATAAAGTTAAAGCTGGGGCAGGTGGTCCTGTTGCATCAACTGGTGAAACACTATGTACTGAAGCTCAAACTAATATGATACAAGGTAGATATAATCCGAAGGAAGTTAGGAGTTCTGCGGAATATAAAGCCGAATTGGCAAGTGTTAGAAATGTAATGAGTGGTACTGATAAGAGAGCAAAAACTGCTCTTACTAAGGAATTGGATAATATTTGTGACAAAATGGGGTATTATAAAGAAGATGGTAACCCTGATTATGAATTAGCAATGGCTATGAAAGCCGAAGCAGATTTGTATATTAAACAAAATTTACCAGCTTTCAAAAAAACAAATGTAGCAAAAACTAAATTTAAAAAAGAGGAAGATATGGTAAGTTGGATGAAAGCATCATTCTATTCATCATATTCTTTAATAAATAATGGACCTGCTGATTGGGATAGAAAAAAGGGTAATGGTAGAGTAATGAAAGCTAACGAAAGAACACAAGGAGCTACAAAGCAAGTTTTGTTAGATGGTTTGAAAAATGCAAAAACTCCTGAAGAAAAGGCTCATTATGAAAATCAATTAAAAGTTTGGAATAAATTTAAAGGCTATCACGATACGTTTTTGGTTTACAAAAATGATAAAGGATTGGTTTCGGTATTTCATATATCGAATAAAAAAAGTGATGAGTTAGATGACCCGCAAAATAATACAACTCCTGAAACTAGACTTGCTAACTATATGGCAGCAGCTAGAGAAGCTAATTTAAGTCCTAAAGCAGCTAAAGCGGTAGCTAACGCACAATCAGTAGCTATGGCAGGTTCTGCTGATAATGATAATATTGCAAAGGGTGCTTGGAATGAAATAGAAGATGTAAACTTAATAACATCATTAGCAGGTAGATTACCTGCTAGGGGTCAAACCGATGTTAAAGATGAATATTATACTGATTTGAAAGGTGATAAATTAGTTAAAGATTGGTATAAAAAGAAATATGGTAAAGATAAGTGGGAAGCAAAATGGAAGGCAGCAAAACCAAATGAAATAATTGGAGTAGTGATGCAAATTGCAGAATCACAAGATGATATTTCAAAACTGTCAGGAAACTTTACTAAATTTCTATTAAAGCAAGGTCAATTAGCACAAAGTGTATTTGCAAAAGCACAAACGATGAACGCTAAGCAAATATCAGAAAGCTTTAACGGAATATATTCACCAAAAGAAATACAAGCTATTCTTGATAGTGAAACAATGAAAATGTTAGCTGATAAAAAAGCACAACATGCTGCTGGTTTAGAAGGTGTACATAAAGGATTTATTACATCACTACATAAAGCAGATGGTACAAAGCCTGGTCATAGTGGTAAAAACGGACCTGCTGTTGAAACCTACGTTGCTGGTACGTTAAAAGCATTACATATTGATACCTACGTTACTAACTATGATGAAAATATTGAGATTGAAATGGGTGGAGTTGGATGTAAACCCATTGATGTTAGGGGATGTATGGCTAGCCTATCTGGATTTAAAGGAGATATAACAACACCAGAAGGAAGGGCTGCATTAAATAAACATTTGGCCGAAAACGTAAAAGTAGATGCTGATTCAGATGCGGTATATCTTATTGGTAGTGATGGTAAGACTAGAACTTATTTAGCAAGTGATACTTGGAGACAGGCTGGTTCATCTAAAAAAATAGCAACTGGTTTTGGTAGTAATTTAAGAAAATGTTTAAAAAAGGCAGTTGCGAGTAGATTATCTAAAAAGAAAGCTAAAAAGTAGTGAAAATACCCTTTGATTCCATTTTTCATATTTATATGTGATAAAACAAGAACAGAGGATGAAGACACAATTACTTTGTACATTTACAACAAAAGGAGAGTTACAAAACACTCTACAACAAATTAGAGAAACGTATCATATAGTGTATAATTACATTTATATTTTACAAAATAAATCTAATTTGGATGAGTTGTTTATAACGTACAATATAGATACAGCGTTCCAACCGGCAACTCCGTTGGAAAATACTATTTTAATACATAGAAAGAAAGAGTCTAATACACTTTATACTATTAACGCCTTAAACGAATTGGTTAAGGAAGAAAATGGTGGTGTGTTGGACACTTCTTTTGTCATTAATTGGCAGAAGTTTAAAAATTCAATCATACTAACAAATGCGGAAGGTACTAAGAAAATTCAGACAAGAGTTTTTGAAGTAATGTCATTTGGTGAGGCTGAAACAAATAACAATAAAAATAGTGAGGGATAATTAAAAATGTTTATACCAAATCATTTACATTTACTTGTAAAAGGATACATAAAAACCCCACCACAAACCGAAAACGTATTAAACGAATGGTTTAGACAATTGGTTACTAAGGTAGGAATGAAAGTGGTAGCAGGACCTACATCGGTTTATGTAAATGAGCCAGGCAACGAAGGAATAACTGGAACGGTAACCCTAGCAACATCGCATGCTAGTATTCATGTTTGGGATAACCAAAATCCGGCTATGTTTCAATTTGATTTATATAGTTGTTCGGATTTTACACCAACACAAGTATTAGACCACATTGATGAATGGTTTGAATTAAATGACGCCTATTGGCAATTTATAGATAGAAACGGTAGTACCTTTGAATTAGTAAATTCTGGGCATTTCACAAAAAACAAATAATTTAAATACTAACATTATGATACTTAAAAAAGGAGACAACAACGAAAATGTTAAGTTGATGCAACAAAAGCTGGGTATTGAACCAGCTGTAACTAATTTTGGACCTAAAACCGAAGCAGCTGTAAAAGCTTGGCAAGCGGCTAATGGTTTAGTTGCTGATGGTATAGTAGGACCGGCAACTTGGGCAAAGATTATGGGAGAGGGAGCACCAATTCCCGCAGCACCAGTTCAACCTGTGGCAAATGTGGGTGGATTAAAATTGGATAAATTAAGAGGACATATTCCTGATGCAGTTATCCAAATGATTCCTGATACTACGGCTAAATTCCAAATCAATACTCCATTGAGATTGGCACACTTCTTAGCACAATGTGGACATGAGAGTGGTGGATTTAGAGTAACACAAGAAAACCTAAACTATTCAGCTAAAGGATTGAATGGTATTTTTAGAAAGTATTTCCCAACTGAAGCATCGGCTGTACCTTATGC
>JACCEA012235922.1_pt1 | contig 10623 bp, 6 predicted proteins | sample 7449851 | NCBI WGS metagenome assembly JACCEA01 (sample SAMN15323453, study PRJNA562643) | freshwater metagenome | isolation source: river surface water | place: USA:Blue River Watershed | collected 2017-08-18 | reverse complement strand
TTTGTTCGAACAATAATCTTACAGCTACTGCAGAGATTAATTTTCTTGCTCTCAATAGTAATCTTCTTACGTTGATTCTATCAAGTGCTGATTCTCTAACTTGTAACGTTTTGTTACCCCAGATAATTGTACCTGTATCAGAGAATGTTGCGATTGGGTTAATTCTTGCTTTGTAAAGTTCATCTCTTTCATCAAGAGTTAACTTCTTAGTTGCTTTAATTGAATTAACTAAACCTCTAGAATAACCCGCCACAGCGAACCAAGGATAAGCTACATTGTCAGTTAACGCAATGTTCTTCAATACCTCACCTGTTGGTGGAATGTAAAGTTGAGTTGCGTTGTCTGTATCTCTAACTTGAATCCAAGGCCAGTAAGTTGCAGAGTAGTTAGAATCGAATCCTAAATCATCTAATGCACCGATAACTTCGTCAGCGCCTGTTGTACCACTGAAATTAGGTGAGTTTACAATGTATAAAGAATCCGCTCTATCATTCTCAATGATGTCTACAGCTTGATTTACAAGAGAACTATGATCGTTCCAGTTAATACCCGGTGTTGCGAAAATATTAATATCAACAGCTTCTGGGTTAGCAAAAGTTTGAATACCTTGTAAATAAGCATAGTAATCTGAGTTACCTACAGCATTATTAAACACACCACCATTTGTTGTGTGGCCAGAGATGTATGTTGTTTTACCGAAGATGAAGCCATCACCGTTAGATCTTACATTTCTGTAGATATCCCAACCATCAAAACCGCCAAATACTGGCATTGTAAATTTACGGTATCCAATAGCATCTAATTTACCCTTGCTTGTTCCTTCTAAATCATATGAAGTAGTTTTATATAACTTGTCACCTGTTGTTCCAGTTATATTAGCTGCATTCACAGATAAGTGGAAACCAAAAGTAGCACTTGCTGCGTCTGTACCTTTAAATTTGAACATGTCTCTATCGAAAACAAAGTGTTCATCTGTAGATAAACCTAAAGTTACTTTTTTAACTTTATCACCATTTGTTGTTACTGGTGTACCATTTGCTTCATAGTATAAAACATCGCCTGCATCGTAGTAGTTTGTTTTAAAACGAATACCGCCGATACCTGCTTTTGTTGTTAAACCTTTGAAACCTGCTGGTATAGCATCTGTTGGTGCATCTTCAGCCATAACTAACATGATGAACTTAGATCTTAATTCATATTCGCCATCTGATGTACCGATTTTTCTACCAACATAACCTGGTAAATCTGGGTTCATTGTACATCTGCTGTATTTTTCTAATACAACCATGTTTGCATCTGTATCGTTGAAATCACGAACAAGTATATCAAATTCACCAGTATCTAAGTCAATGTTTTGGATAGTAACTTTTACTTCATAGTTAGAAGCGTCACCATCAGAAATTGTTAAGAAGCTGAATAAATCGAATACTTTACCACCTCTAACTTCAGATACAACACTTGATGTGCTAGCCATATCCCATTGAGTCATGAAATTATCTCCCTCAACAGTATTAACGATTGTTGTACTTAAACCTCTAATTAAACCTTGCTCATAAAGATTAGTTACTAAATTAGGGTATGCTTCGTGAACATATACTGGGTATTCAACTTTGTCTTTATCGAAAACATCAGCACCCAATACCTTAGTTAGATATTTTGTAGATGTTTGATCTAATGAACAATTAAATGTTGTAACGTCTGAATTAATATCAGTTACAGTTAATGTGAAATCAGCCAATGGATTGTTAGCTAAACTCGCACCAGTTACTGTAATGCTACTACCTGTTACTCTATGAACTAATGCATTTTGAACATAACTACCTCTTGATCTTAACAAGCAAACTTGCATGTCATGATAATCGGTGTTTAATGATGCATTATATTTGAATCTTGTTACACTAAATGCAGATGTTCCAGTAGAATAAACAAAAAGGTATGCATACACACCGTCAATTGTTGAATCTGTTGAACCTGTTTTTGTGAAGAATGTGTTGTACCACTCTTTGTTATTGTTCGATCCGATTGGTGAAACTAATTCAGTTCCAGTAAGTCCGCTTGTTGCTGACTCTGGTACTTCACCAATTGCGAACCATTCATTATGGCTATATGAGCCATTTGAATTTGTCCCAGCTACAAGATAGTCTGTAATTGAAGAACCTTCTGTAGATGTCTTTCCTGATAATTCAGCATAAATTGTACTACCAGTAATACCAGTTGTTGTTGGTATTAACTCAATACTATTTGTTGATCCGCTTAATGATCCTAAAGTTACACCACCTAAAGCCTTGATACCCCAAGTTCTGCCTGGTTTATATCCAGTAAGTCCTAAAACACGGGTAACAAATAATTGGTTTGACTCTTGTAAATACGATTTCGCAACATATGGAAGTTCATATTTTGGGTTTCCAGCACCATCCTTTGCAGGGCTTGTACCACCAAAATATGTTCTAAATTCATCGAAATTAGAAATTAGGATTGGTTCAAATGCTGGACCTTTAAGTGTCTCACCAACAAGTCCCAATGTTGTTACGCCTACACTTTGAGCTACGAATGTTAAATCTTTCTCTGATGTATAGACACCTGGAGAAACGAATACTCTGTTTGAATTTGCCATTGATAAATGTTTGGTTAAATAATTTTATTCTTACCAAATAAATATCTTTGTTTTCAGCAAAGATTTCCGGATTTTTCTGTATTTATATCCTAATTTATCTTTTTATATCATTATTTATCTTTAACTATGGAAAAGAAAACAAAAAACGTAAAAATCAGTGAAAAGCACCATGAAATGCTAAAAACACATTGTGATAAAAAGGGATTAAAAATCTACAAAGTATTAGAAAAACTAATTGAAGATACTGTAAAACCTAAGAAAACAGATTTATATGGTGAAGATTAGTATACGTATGTCACACCAATCTTAGAACCTAATGTTGGTGAAAAATTTAGTTTTATTTGATTTTGACCACTAATATCAAACCCTTGCCCCTCCTCTTCTATAAGACCGTTAATATCTAAACTAACTATACTGTCAATACCATTTAATAAAGTGAAATAAAGTGTAGAACCGTCATATGTAAAATATTCGGTTGCCACTTGTAATGTTTTACCATAGCTATCAATGAAAACACTATTTCTACCCTTAAAATAGGTTATAGTAACAGTACTACCTTCCGGAGGTGGTGATGCAAATGTTATTTTTGAAGTTCCAGCAATATGGAAGAAATCAACATCTCTCTCTTGTAATAGACCGTTTATTGCCACATTAAACAACATACTGATACTTTCACCAACACTAAATGCGGTTTGCATACCATCAGCAACAAAAGTCGCAACAGTTATATCTATTCTTTTATTAATATATTTCTTTTGGAAATTACTGTTTCTAGCGAATTCAGTCATTAAAAAGAATCTACTAACAGCCGGTTTAACTTCAAATTCGTCTTGATCAATCAAGAAGCCCAACATTGTAAATTGGTAGTTTTGGAGATAGAATCTACGTCCGTCAATTTGTTCAATTGGGGAATTGTCTTCAATTTTATCCATTATGATAGGAATATAATGACCCTTAACCATAGTGTACGCTTGTCTTGAAGCGAATTTTTGAAGAATGATTTTATTAAATCTATTTAATTCTCTAAGTTTTGTACAAACGATAGTTACCTCAAAGCTAATATCTACTGGTACTGGTTGTGGTATTTTATAAACATCGGCCCCCATTTGTGTACCATTCCAAGTAGCCACAGAAGCATAATGAAATTGAAGTCTTTCAGGTATGGTTCTAACTATTGATGGGTTAGTTCCTGGTTGAACATCCGGTCTTCTGATCACACCAACAAATGGTACCTTTAAGTTACCATCGTCATCTGAAAATTCCCAAGTATTCATTATTTGAGCCCATCTCTGAATAGTTAAGATTTTTGGTATAACTGGAATCTTTTTACCATCGGAGACAACAACGAAGTTCTTCGTAACAAAGTCTAACATTCCTGCATCTAAATCGTCGTGTAAAACAGAATCAGGTAGATATGAGTCGGATTTGGTTATTTTATCCAATAATTCCTCTCTTCTTTCGGTTAATTGCTTACCCTTATAGATCTGTATGTCTGTTTTTCTTTTAGGTATTCCCATTTTATACTCCTCTAAATTCTTGATCTTGCGCAATAGCACAAGTGATTGTTCTGTAATATGGTTTATAACCAAATAAATGATGTGAATTATCCGATGTCACCTTTCCATCATTAGTTACAGTGTAATATCTTATTTTATTTTCCGTCTCAGGATATCCAATATAATCGCCATATTTTATATCAACACCAAGTTCTTCCAAGTGTTTAATATAAACTGACAATGTTAAATTACCTGGTTCTAGGTATCTTAACATTCCTCCTTTATAACTAGAATTCTTAGGTGCTTCAACTTTAACTAAAGCATTAAACTCTATTGGTGGGAAATATTTGATTTCGTCTTGACCAACTTCGCCATAAACATCGTCTTTTTCGGTCTTTTGTCTATCTACTCTGTAAAGTACCAATTTTTGATTTATGTCCCCATGTAAGTACTCTTGTCCTATTTGAACTTGTAAATTAAAATCCTCTTCTGAGAAAAATTTACTTAATCGGGTTATTGGTAGTTTGTTGCTCATAATAGTATAAATAGTTTATAAAGTATTTAGAATTACCTATATTATATACTATATGGAAACTAAAATACCAGAAATTGTTGCGAGAGAAATACTTTTTTCATATGCTGGGTCTAATAATCATCTTTTGGATTTAAAAAGGAAGATTTTAACACTTAAGAATTATTCTATAACAAGAACTCAAGCAGATTATATTATAAAATATGAAAAAGTAATACCAAAGGTTGCCAGAAAATGGGTCAAACTATTTTCCTCTTTTGCTGAAAAGTTAAAAGAGGATAGATTACTAGCAGTAACCCCAGAACAAATTTGGGTTGAAAAATTATTATGCGAAACCGATAAGGCATATCACATATGGGGTAAAATTACTGATGAAGATATTTTACACGCTTTTTGGATGCCAAAAATCGCTATCATACCTGAAGAGAAAAAATTAAATAGAACTATTGATTATTCACCATATGACAAAAGACCACCAATGAGCCATCAAAAAGAGGCTATTGAAAAACTTTTAGTTAATGATAAATTTATTTTAGCTGATGACATGGGTCTTGGTAAAACAACATCTGCTGTTATCGCTGCATTAGAAAGTGGTGCAAAAAAGGTTTTAATTGTTTGCCCAGCAACTCTTAAAATAAACTGGGAGAGAGAAATTAAAAATTACACTGATAGAAGAATCTTAGTTATTGAGGGTAGAAAGTGGGGATCTACATTTGATTTCTATATCATCAATTATGATATTCTCAAAAACTTTCACACAACAGATAAAAGTGAAGACAGTGAAGCGTATAGATTAATTGCCAATAATGGTTTTGACTTAGCCATTGTAGATGAAGCTCATTATATTTCAAACGCCTCAGCACAAAGAACAAAACTATTAAATGATATTTTAGCAACAATACCAAAGGTTTGGTTATTGACGGGGACACCTATGACATCTAGGCCAATAAACTATTATAACCTATTGAAAATTGTTGAATCTCCTTTGGCGCTTAATTGGCAAAGTTATGTTAGAAGATACTGCGCTGGTTATCAATTTAGAGTTGGTAATAGAAAAGTATGGAATACCAGTGGAGCGGCAAACCTAGATGAATTAAGAGAAAAAACTAAAAATCTAGTTTTAAGAAGAATGAAAACAGATATTTTAGATTTACCTGAAAAAATCATCACGCCGGTTTATCTAGAACTTCAAAGTAAATTCTATGATACTGAATTAGAAGACTTTATTAGAATATCGTCAGAAAACAAACAGAAAGAAAGTATATCAGTAACTCTTAATCGTTTAATGAATATTAGACAATTGATTGCTATTGAAAAAATCCCTTATACTTGTGAGCTTATTGATAAATTTATCGAACAGAATAAAAAAGTGATTGTCTTCACTAATTTTACTGCAAGTTTAGATATGCTCCATGAAAAGTATAAAAAGAATTCTGTGGTCCTTGATGGTAGAATGAGTAAGGAAAAGAGACAAGAAAGTGTTGATAAATTTCAAACGAGCGATAAAATAAAAGTTTTTATTTCTAATATTGTTGCTGGTGGTGTTGGTATCACTTTAACGGCCGCTGAGGGGGTTATTATGAATGACTTATCTTTTGTACCGGCACACCACTCACAAGCCGAAGACAGGGCTTATAGACACGGACAAACAAAAAGCGTTTTGGTCTATTATCCTGTTTTTGATAATACCATTGAAATTCAAGTCTATAATATATTACAGAAAAAGAAGAATATTATCGACCAAGTGATGGGAGATGGTGAATATGGCGACACCTTCGCAAGTGAATTGCTTAAGAATTTACTATAGTTTTATTTATAATCTGGTATTTATTACTAAAAGCTATTTTAATGAGTACTATCATAAGCGCACCAGAAAAAGACAAACTTTATAGTCAGATATTACACCTTTTGGGTATGCCAGTTAGAGGTGTTGAATTAACGGAAGAACAAATGGATTCATTCCTTGAGTTATCTGTTAGTGAATATGAACAATTAGTTAGCGATTGGTTAATTGAATCACAATGGTCTTCTTTGGCTGGTTTAGATATTGATACTCAGTCATTAACTAAAGCTTTTACAACAAGAGACATTAATTACGAAACACAATACACTTATTCATATTCTAAAATTGTTGGTTTACAAGCCGGTGGTCAATGGGAATTAAAAAAAGATTACATAACCCTTAGCGGAGGTACTCAAATATATGAAATACCAGCTGGAAGAGAAATTAACGAATTACTTTGGTTTACAAGAGCAGAGTTAACAGACTCTATTGTAGACCCATTCTTAGGTGGTTTTGGTGGTCTTGGTGGTGTTGGCTTTGGTGGTGTTGGTGGTTTTGCTCAAGTTGGTGCTTCTGGGTCTTATTTTATGTTACCAGCGTTTGACTTATTATTAAGAATGCAGGACAGAAATATGAAGAACCGTTTAATCGGTGGTGATTTAACATATAGAATTACTGCGGGTCCAAATGGTAAAAAATATATTCATTTAATGAATGTTCCAGGAGGTAAATTTGATTTCGGTTCAATTCAAAGTAACAATAGAGTTTGGTATTGGTATTATGACACATTTGATAGAGATACTTGTTTAAAAGAAAATCAAGATGTTGTTAAATTACCATCAGATGTAATGACCGACCAACTTCAATGGGACGAATTAAACAGACCAGCGCAAAACTGGGTAAGAAAATATCTAATGACTTACTGTAAAGAAGCATTAGGTAGAATATATGGTAAATTCTCTGGTGATCTTAAAGTACCAGATAGTGATGTTAAATTAGATTATTCATCACTTTTAACAGAAGCAAAAGACGAAAGAATGAAGCTTAATGAAGAATTAATGCAAAGATTAGAAAGACTTCGTCCTGATAAAATGCTTGAAAGAAAAGGGAATGAAGCTGAGAACCTTAATAAGGCTCTCAAGTTCAGACCCATGACTAATCCATTTAACGTTATCTAATCTTCGATTGCTGCGTGTAATGCGTAATCGTGAGCATTCTTTTCGATCATATCATCTTGCTCATGTTTTTCCTTAACACTCTCAGCTTGGAATGAAACAACTTTTCTATTGTAATCAATCCATTTTTGATCCACATGTTTTAAACTGTCTTCAACATACATAAAGAACGGATCTTTATTGATTCTGTTCCAGAATAATACTTCACCATCAGACAAAGTCATAACTTCATCTAAACTATCTTGACCTTCAGTTTTTAATGGATACCCAGAAACTAATTCACATTGTTTTTTTGTAAAATAAACTCTGTTAGCCGGATCGTCTATCAAAATATCTTCTCTAATTTCGGGACTAAAGACAACTAATAATGGTTCGATTCTTTTATTGAAGTTTGTTATGTATCTAGCCACATTATAGTCACCTGTCATATCTGGATTATTAACTAAATCACGTTCAGATATCATGTAACAATTAATCTTGATATAATCTGTTGGCATCTCCTTACCATTAGCAGCATAATATTCCTCTTGCTGTTTCTTGGTTGCTTTTGTGATTTTTTGAACATCCCCATCACCCTTCTTAGTACCATTATTGACATAATATATCGTTTCACCAAGAGTTGCTGGATAGTTGTTCTCAACAATTAATTCCATATGTGCTTGTCTCGCCATCGTCGCACCAGACTTTGTTGTTTTCTTACAGTGCTTTCTGTAATCATCAACTGATTGTTTAACACGAGATTTATTTGCAATTTTAGCTAAAGGAATTTGTTTATCATAAAGCTTTTGAATTGTTTCATAATAAAGATTCAAGAATTCAACACCATCACCATTAAGTAAATGTTTTAACCCTTCATCTAAAAATTCAACAACATACTGTTGTAACTTTTTAGATTTAATAGTGTTACCGGTAAGTTTGATCTTCTCTTTACCTTTTTTGATTAATTTAATGATGTAATTTTTTCTTGATACATTTATACAAGCTGGTGCATGATAGTCAATATCAAGACCCATTTCATTTCTCATGAATATGTCATTAAATTCTGCAGTATCTGCATCAACACCTGTATATTCTTTACCTTCTTCAACTAACTCATTATTACCTAAACCAATATATTTGTGTTCAGCTATGTCTGCCGGTGTTTCAAAGTTCACACCATCCGTATCCATTACAAGAGGTTTATATCCTTTTTTCATAAAGAACATAATCATCATACGAAGACACTGACGACCAGTACATGTAATCATTTCACCCATATTCATATCTCCCCATGGGAATACTTGAGGAGCTGATAATGAACCAAAATATGCGTTGATAAAAATCTTAATCGGTAATTGCTTTCTATCATACATTTCTGCTTGCACAGGATCTTTGTCTTTTAATTCCGCAGCTAATCTTTTATATAGAATACGAATGTTACGGAAATATTTTAACATAGATTTCTGAACCCCCATAATATCGCAATCAGGGAAGACATCATAAACAAGTTGGATAGATGGGTATAGTGAAGCATAGTCAAACTTAACAATGTTTTTAGAATATCCAACTGTTAATAGTCTAGATAAACCACCAGTAATGCTTCTCTTTTCATCTTTAGCCGGAACTGCTAAATCGTTTTCATATGACCATGCCAACATCAATATCTTCCAAAGAGTCGCTGTACCCATTGTTGCAATTCTTTCATATGTTGTTGGGATTACTTTAGAAAGTAAGAAAGTTGATTGAGAGAAACTATCATCAACAACCATAGTTTCATACAAGTCATCATCAAGATATTGTTCAACAATTTTTCTTCCTGGCCATATTTCAAATTTACCTGGGTATTTCTCTAATAGATCTTCAGTACCAGGTTCACCTATTTTTTTATATTTTCCCGTTTTGGGATTTACATAATAGCTCTCGTTTTCTAAATAAATTTTAGAAATGAATGCACCATCAACATACACACGATTAGGTTTTTCTTTTTCCAAGTATGTTGTGATATATTTCAATCCCCACGATTTAATTTCAGAATTAATCGCTTGCGCTCGACGAACAGAATGTGCAATATCAACAATACTGAATCCCCATAAAACAAATTGAGTATATGGTTCAACTTCGTTTGCTAATTTTAATACCCCTTCTTTTGTTTTAATTCCATCAGTGGTAAACACTTGTGTTAGTTTCTTAACATCAATACCTAATATCTCAGCACGCTTAATAATAAAAGGTAAGTCGAACGCGGCTGAGTTATACCCACTAATAATAGTTGGTTTTAGATCTCTGATTATACTGAAAAATTCTTCAATACATCTTTTTTCCCCATCTTCTCCGTAAGCATCCAAAAGTCTTCTATAACCACGATTGTCTTTTATTCCGATCAAAATAATATTATTCTTTTCGGGTTCAAGACCTGTGGTCTCAATATCGAATACCATTCTATGAACTTGATCATAGTCTTCGATACCTTTAAATAATCTTTTTTTCTTTTGTATAAGATATTGTTCTACAGGTGTTAATATAATAAATTGAGATTTAAACTTCTCACCCCAAGGGTCTATTCCACCATCTTTAAAGAATCTAATAAGCTCTTGATAACCTTTAAGACTTTTAACCATGTATTTTAATCCAGCATCAAGTCTTTCATTATCACCTGTTTGTAGTTTAGTACTTAAAATACCATATTCACCCATCTTCTTTTTTTGAAGGGCCTTACTACCACCATAAAAATTAAATTCGCTTAGATCTCCAGCCCATAGGAATGGAATAAAGGTGTCTTCAGTGACATATTTACCTTTTTCTGGATCTTGTATAATTTTGTAGATTTTATTGTCTTTGTAATCATATTCTACACCGACAATATAATTTTCCGGATCGGAACCATTCAAGAAGCTTTCGATAACCTCTTGAGAAATAATCTCTTGCATATTTTTAAATTTGAGTGACACATTAGCTTACGGATCAACCGTAGTTAGCCTTACCCTGTAAATATACGCAAATATATGGATAAAAAAAAATTAAATGATATTAATAAAAAGCTTTTC
>JACCEA010360581.1_pt1 | contig 10624 bp, 7 predicted proteins | sample 7449851 | NCBI WGS metagenome assembly JACCEA01 (sample SAMN15323453, study PRJNA562643) | freshwater metagenome | isolation source: river surface water | place: USA:Blue River Watershed | collected 2017-08-18 | reverse complement strand
TGTTGTTCTAAAGCAAAAATTTTATCTTCTGCACCTAATATTTTTTCTTCGTATACTTTTAATTCAGGTGTAATATAGCGTTCTGCAGGGGTTAATGTTTGCTTACGGATCCAATCAGCAGGCACTTTGTTTTTATGTACATGTGTTACTTCTAAATAATAGCCGTACACATTATTATAACCAATCTTTAAGGAGCTAATACCTGTAATCTCGGCTTCCTTATTTTGTAATTGAGTTAAATATTCTTTACCACCACTTGATATATTTCTTAGTTCATCTAATTCAGCAGATACGCCCTCTTTTATAAATCCTCCCTTCATTATGGTTGCAGGAGGCTGCTGCATAATTTGATGTTGTATCGCTTCAATAGTGTTGGAGCATATCACTAAATTGTCGGCCAATGATTTAAGATAAGCATTTGTAGCTGGTGCTAGTGTAGATTTTATCGTTGCAACTGCAGTTAATGATTTTTCTAATTGCACCAATTCTCTTGGCTGAATTTTTCTGCTCGCCAATTTACTTGTTAATCTCTCTAAATCTCCACAAGACTCAATAGTCTCATGTAAAGAAACAGCTGTTTCTTTAGCTTCAATAAAATGTGCAACAGCAGATAATCTTTGATTTATTTGTTCTACCGATTGTAACGGAAAAATCAACCAGCGTTTTAATAACCTTGCGCCCATTGGACTCTTGGTGGCATCAATAATGTCAATCAAACCTTTTTGCCCTGCACCATTTCCGATTAATTCTAAATTACGAATGGTGAATTTGTCCATCCATAAAATTTCATTGCGATCAATGCGGCCAATTGTATGAATATGTTGTAGATGGGGATGCTCTGTCTCTTTTAAGTAATGAAGGATTGCGCCCGCAGCGATAATCCCTAATTTTTGGGCATCAACTCCGAATCCTTTTAAGTTTTGTGTTTGAAATTGTTTCAACAACAACTCGGTTGCAAAAGCTTCGTCAAAAATCCAACTGTCTAAACCATAAGTATAAAAGCCAGTACCAAAACTTTCTTTAAATGCTGCCTGGTAATTTTTTGGATAAAGGATTTCTGCCGGTTGTAAACTTTGTAATAATTTATCCAAATATTCCACATTACCTTCTGCAATTAAGAATTCCCCCGTGGTAATATCTAAAAAGGCAATCCCTCCTTTTTCGTTTTCTACAAATAAGGCAGCCAAGAAATTATTCTGCTTATGTTCTAGTAATTTATCATTTGTTGCAATACCAGGCGTCAACATATCCGTTACACCTCTTTTTACAATACCTTTTACCGTCTTAGGATCTTCTAACTGGTCGCAAATGGCAACACGATGTCCTGCTTTTACCAATTTGTGTAAATAGGTATCTAAAGAATGGTGGGGGAATCCAGCTAGCTCACTTGAGGAGGCAGAACCATTGTTTCGCTTTGTTAAAGTAATGCCTAAAACCTTAGATGCAATGACTGCATCTTCTCCAAATGTTTCGTAAAAATCACCCACTCTAAAGAGTAAAATAGCGTCAGGGTATTTTTGTTTAATAGCCCGATGCTGTTGCATTAGAGGAGTTTCTGAACTAGATTTTGCCATGGGTGACAAACCTACATAATTTTTTAATATTTGAAAAGCTTACTTTTGCACTATGCGTAAGTTAAGCATGGAAGAATTGGGGAGAAAGTCGGTGGAAGACTTTAAACTGGCCGACAAAAAGCCATTGGTAGTGGTGATGGATAATATCCGAAGCATGCACAATGTGGGCAGTGTATTTAGAACTGCGGATGCGTTCTTAATAAGTGGCATTTGTCTTTGTGGATTCACGCCTCAACCGCCTCATCGGGATATTCATAAAACTGCACTAGGTGCCACAGATTCAGTGGATTGGATGTATTACGAGGATACAGTGGATGCAGTGAAGGACTTGAAAGCAAGAGGCTATAAAGTGCTTGCTATTGAACAAACAGAAGGAAGCATTTTATTAGATCAATATGAACATTCAAATACACCAACCGCTTTTGTTTTTGGAAATGAAGTAGAGGGCGTGAGTGACAATGTAATACAAGTTTGTGATGGGGTGATTGAAATTCCTCAGTGGGGCATGAAGCATTCCTTGAACATTTCTGTTGCTGCTGCTGTTGTATTGTGGGAATTTGTTAGAGAAGTGAAATAGCATAAAAATAGTCAATGAGTACAATTAAGAATTATTTGAGTTTAGTGAAGTTTTCACATACCATTTTTGCATTGCCATTTGCATTCATTGGTTTTGCATTAGGTGTACAAACCATAGCCAGCAAACATTTAGCTTTTGAAAATATTGGGTTAAAATTTTTCTTGGTCTTGGTATGTATGGTAACCGCAAGGTCCACTGCCATGGCGTTCAATAGGTACTTAGATCGACATTTTGATCAACTCAATCCAAGGACAGCTATAAGAGAAATCCCGGCTGGTATCATCAAAGCAGAGCGAGCATTATTATTTATTATTATCAATGCAGTTCTTTTTATAACAGCCACTTATTTCATCAATCCCATTTGCTTTTATTTATCTCCAGTGGCTTTATTTGTAATTATGTTTTATAGCTATACCAAAAGGTTTACTTTTTTATGTCATTTGGTATTGGGAATTGGGCTATCATTAGCGCCTATTGGCGCTTATTTGGCAGTAACAGGTGTCTTTAATATTGTCCCTTTATTGTTTTCATTTGCAGTGGTATTTTGGGTAAGTGGTTTTGATGTTATTTATGCATTGCAAGACATTGAATTTGATCAATCTCAGCAATTATATTCCATCCCTAGTTATTGGGGACTAGGAAAGGCTTTAAATATTGCCAGAGGCTTGCATGTAGTTTCTGCAATTTTTGTAATAGCAGCTTATTTTATTGGTGACTTTCATATTGCATACCTTGGAGGATTATTGGTTTTTGTTGGGATGTTATTTTACCAACACAGTATTGTTAAGCCAAATGATTTAAGTAAGGTGAATATTGCATTCATGACGGCCAATGGCATTGCAAGTATTGTTTTTAGTATTTTTGTTATCTCAGATATTTTGATGACTATTTTTTATTAATGTAAACTTTTATTTTGGCTAGAATCATCTGTATAGATTATGGTGGAAAGCGATGTGGATTGGCCGTAACCGATCCCTTTCAAATGATTGCCACTTCATTGGTAACAGTAGATACTAAAAGTTTATTTACTTTTTTAGCAGATTATATTGCCAAAGAACCTGTGGAATTAATTTTAATAGGAGAGCCTTTGAATTTGGATGCATCTCCAACCCATGCAACACCTCTAGTAAAAAAAGCCATTATTGATTTAACCCAAAAGTTCCCATCGATTCCTGTTAAGACGGTAGACGAGCGTTATAGCTCCAAAACAGCTGTAAGGGCAATGGTTGAGATGGGCATGAAGAAAAAAGACCGTCAAGTCAAGCAAAATGTAGATTTAATTGCGGCCACAATACTCCTCCAAGAATACTTAAATAATAAGGATTTGATGCTTTAACAGCTTGTCGAAACCAATTAAGCTCGTTTTATTGTAACTTTGCATCCATAATTGATTTTCTATGACCTTACCAATTGTAGCCTATGGTGCTGCTGTATTAAGAAAAGTGAGTGAGCCGATAACCCCGGATTATCCAAACTTAGCCAAGCTAATTGAAGATATGTGGGAAACTATGTATGATAGTAATGGGGTTGGCCTTGCCGCACCACAGATTAATCGTGCAATTCGTTTATTCGTGATGGATAGCCAGCAGATTTTTGAAAATGCAGAACCAGAAGATGCATCATTCCCAGATGCGCCAGGTATTAAACGTGTCTTTATCAATGCAGAAATTGTTGAATTGAGTGGAAAAGAGTGGGTGTATAATGAAGGTTGTTTGAGTATTCCAAAAATCAGAGAAGACGTTTTAAGACACGAAAAAGTGACGCTTAAGTACATGGATGAAAACTTTGTAGAAAAAGTAGAAACTTTTGACGGCATGACAGCAAGAATTATCTTGCATGAATATGATCATATTGAAGGAAAATTATTCATTGATTATATCAAGCCATTAAAGAAGAAGATGTTGCAAGGAAAATTAAACGATATTCATAAAGGTAAAGTGAGAGTGGATTACAAAATGACTAATATTAAATAAGATGCGTCGTTTCTTATTAATCCTATCTTTATTTTCTCTAAGCCAATCTATGGCTCAGGATACTACTTTTCAGTTAGCAAATCAATCCTTTACGCTTGCTGATGCAATTGTCCGAAACAATTTTGATTATAAAGACATCTTAGAGAATATAAAAAGGGATACAAGTTTTTATAAAGCATTTAAAACCCTTAGAACAATAGGTTACAGCTCTTTTAATCATATTGAAATGTATGATAAAAATCAAAAGATGGTTGCCTCATTAGATAGTAGAACTCGTCAGAATAAAATTGGGGCTTGTAGAACAATGGATGTGTTAGAGGAAAAAACCTTTGGTAATTTAAGAAATAGCAACGGTGAATATAATTATTTAACACCCTCTTTATACGCAAGTTTATTTTTTACAAAAGGCCAAATATGCGGTGAGACCAATATTGTAAAAGGGAAAAAAAGAACCATTCAAGGATCGGGTATTGACAAAGCAAAAGAGCAACTAAAGATGTTGTTTTTCAATCCTGGTGAAAAGATTCCCGGCATACCCATGATTGGAAATAAATTAGATTTATACGATGAAAATGCACATGAGTTATATTCGTATCGTTTAGATTACGTAGACTATCATGGGAAATTAGCTTATGTATTTGAGATTAAGCCAAAGGAAGACTTAGGATTTTTTGCAAAAGATAGAGTGGTGGTAGATCAAATGATCACTTGGTTTAACCCCAACACACTAGAAGTTTTAGGGCGTAATTATTCTTTGAGTTATAAGGCAGGTGTGTATGATTTTAATGTCCAAATGGAAGTGGAAATGACTTATACCAAGAATGGGCTCTTAGTTCCTAAGATCTTACGATATAAAGGAGATTGGGATATTGTCTTTAAAAAACGTGAACGCGGTCTTTTTACAGCAACCTTATTCGATTTCAAAGTAGGTGAGTAAACAGTAATATAGATTTACCTAGTACTTAGTGCTGCAAAAAACTTTGTTCAATATATTTCACTACTTCAATCAAGCTGCCAGTTTCTTTAAAGACTTTTAATTGTCGATCTGCTCCAGTGCCATTGGTAAAAATATTTTGAACCTTTTCAATGTGCTTTCTACTTCCTAAATCATCTACGACCCCATCTACAAATTCAAGTAATTCATCAATCAATTCTTTTACGGGCAATTCTTTTTCTTTACCAAAGTCAATCAATAATCCCTCAATGCCATAACGGCTTGCACGCCATTTATTTTCATTGATCAAGGCGCGTTGATAATTGATGAAGTTGATATTTTGTCTTCTTAATGTATAAATTTTAGCACATAAAGCTTGAAATAAGGCAGCAATGGTTGCCGTTTCTTGAACGGTCATGGGTACATCACAAATTCTAAATTCAATCGTATTATAAACGGGGTGCACCCTTAAGTCCCACCATATTTTCTTTGCATTGTCTATACAGTTTGTTTTTATCAATAATTGAATAAAACTGTCATAAGCTTCAATACTTTCAAAATAGTCAGGGATACCTGTTCTAGGAAATTTGTCAAAAATTTTAGATCGGTAAGATTTATACCCTGTATTGCTAGATTCCCAAAAAGGAGAGTTCGTGCTCAATGCATAAATATGAGGCAAGAAATACCTTGCCGTATTCGCAATATGAATGGCCATACGGCGATCTTCTATTCCAATATGTACATGTAGTCCAAAAATCAAATTACTCCTTGCAGCTTGCTGTAATTCGTTCAAAAGGGCTTGGTACCTGCTTTGATCTGAGATCAATTGTTTTTCCCATAAACTAAAGGGGTGGGTGCCAGATGCACCAATACTAAAACCTAGCTCATTTGCTATTTTAGACACATGCGTTCTTAATTCATAAATTTCTTGGTAAGCAGTTTCAACATGATTACAAACCCCAGTGCCTACTTCCACCACTGCCTGGTGCATTTCTGCTTTTATTTTGTCTTTGAATAGCTTTTCGCCCTCATTGACAATAGACTGCTGATGGCTTTTTAATTCCTTAGAAGCAGGGTCTAATACCATGTATTCTTCCTCTATTCCAATCGTAAACTGTGCTAAATTTTGGCCCATACAGCTTGAAATTACTAATAATTTTAAGATGTTGAACCAAGTAGTCAAAAAAAATGCCCTCCAATTTGGAGGGCATTGATATAAATCGAAAGTTTAACTTTTCAAAATGTTCAATTAGAACTTGAAACGTAAACCTAATTGGCTTACCCAACGAGCACTGTAGCTAGGAGTTGTGCTAGAACTGATACCCCATGGAGTATTGTTCGCGATTGGAGAGAAGCTATAACTAGGTGTAGTTGAACCAGTCGCACCTTGGTACTTTATGATAGAGAACTGATCGTTCGACATAAAGTAAGTTCTACCCCAATTTCTATTCAACATATTTGTGAAGTTAAATACGTCGTAAGTTAATTGGAATTGGTATTTCTTATTGTTCAATTTCACGTTGAAATCTTGTACAAATTTCACATCTATGATATTTGTGAATGGTAATCTTGCACCATTTCTTTCAGCATATTGACCTCTGTTCTTACTTAAGTAATTATCGCCAGAGATATAATCTTCTAATGCTTGCGCTTGAGCAGCTGCAGATAATGGGAAAGAGCTATTTGTTACAAATGTCATTCCTTTAATTTGATCTGCAGTAGGGATAAAGATCAAGTCGTTTGTTTCAGAAGTTCCTTGATCTCTAACTGGACCAGTTGCATAAACATAACTGAATGGATTACCAGACTGTCCGTTGTATACCAAGCTAATTGTAGAAGCTAAAGCACCTTTTGCATAAGTAAATTTCTTAGCAATAAAAGCACTTACTCTATGACCTAAATCAAAATCAGATCTTGATCTTTGAACATCGTTTCTACCATTCACAGTCTCCATATATCTCCATTGAGAGTTATTTTGGCTAGATGTTGGTTCATGCGTTACAAATGAAGTACCATAAGTATAGAATGCATTTAATGAGAATCCATCAGTCCATGACTTGTCGATAGAAGCTGTAAAGTTGTATGCAAATCCAGAACGGCCATAATAACGTTGGTTCTCTAACAAGAATACGCCAGTGTAAGGATTAGATCCCGCAGTAATTCCTTGAGATGCTGGGTAGCCAATACGCTTTAAATCGTAGATATATCTGTTATCAGGACCTTGTAATTGACCCACAGGCTTTTGGATATCCAATCTTCTGTAATAGATTTCATTGATATTTTTACTAACACTTCCTTCCACAGTGATAGACCAATTGTCTTTTAATTTTTTATCAAAAGCCAATGAAGCACGGAAGATTTTTGGTAATCTAAAGTCTTTAGAAATTAAATCCATTTGACCTTTCGCAGCAGCAGTGCTTAAACCTAAGTCTGCAGCAGTGTATTGTTTGAATGGATCAGGTCTGAATGTGATACCATATTTTGCAATATCAGATGCAGTGAAGATGGATAAGCCACCAACACTTTGACCGTTGTTGTTGAATACGCCACCAGGCCATACCAAAGGAATACGTCCAGTGAACATACCCAATCCTCCACGGATTGTCATATTTTCTTCTGGCATTTTGTATGTAAATCCAACTCTTGGAGAGATAGAAATTTTTGGATCAGGGATTGATCCAGATCTTGCGCCATTGAAATCATAAATTCTAGAAGTATAGAAGTTGAAATACATATCTTCTAATGGAGTAGATAAGAACTTAGTATAGTCTGCTCTAACACCATAGTTCAATGTTAAATTATCAGAATACCTGAATTCATCATTGATGAATGCACTACCTCTACCAGTGTAGAAACTTGCAGCTGCTTTCGTGTTATCTCCTGTAGTTTGATCTAACAAAGAGAATGAACGATCATAACGAGTAGGTGCTTTTTCTGCTAAGAAATCAGCAAGAGAAGCAAACTGATATGAACCAAAGTTTTGACGAATAAATACGTTGTATGATTTACTTAATTCATAGTCTACACCTACAGTGAAAGCATGCTTGTTCACGTTGAACTTAAAGTAGTCTAAGAAGTTGACGTTTCTTTGCTTCAATAAATTTGAAGTAGAAAACTCTTCAGAACCAAATACCATGGATCCTGCAGCACCATCAAAAATGGTAACACGAGGGAATGGACTTCCAATTTGACTTCTGTCATCCATTACATCTGTGTAAGTATATAAGAACTTATTGCTTGCACCATTCTTAAATGAAGTCTTTAATTCAGCAGATAAAGAGTTTGTTTTATTTGGATATAAAACACCGTTATTGTAGAAATTCACTCTAGAAGAACTAGAAGCAGAAGTGGCATAGGAATTTGTTTCATTGTAACGGTAAGAGAAACTGAATTTATTCATTTTATTGATGTTCCAGTCTAACTTAGTTGCCAATCTTTTTGCACTTGTAGAAGCTGCGTTATCTTGGTAGCCACCTGTGTTATAACCATATTTAGTTTTAACAAAGTCAACTAATTTATCGATATCAGCTTTACCGCTTGCACCTTTGTAGCCACTAATATCAAAAGGCTGAGGTCTTTCGTTCTCAATTGATTCAAAGTTTACGAAATAAAATAATTTATTCTTGATAAATGCACCACCAATGCTTCCACCAATTGTCTTAGCAGAGAATGGGTTTAATTTTACTGCTTTATCTTTTGCACCTGTTGGCGTTTTACCAGTCAAGTTTTCATTTTGCATGAAAGAGTAAACGGTTCCAGTTACTTTATTTGTACCACCTTTTGTAGTTGCGTTGATACCACCACCAGTAAAGTTACCGATAGATGCATCGAAAGGAGATACCATCACTTGGAATTGATCTACCGCATCGATTGAGATTGGACCAACACCTGTTTGTCCACCGTTGGTACCACTTGCACTCAAACCAAATTGGTCGTTGTTCACAGCACCATCAATGTATAAAGAGTTGAAACGGTTGTTTTGACCAGCGATAGATACACCAGCTAAATCACCATTACCTCCTACAAATTTAGCAGTAGGAAAGAAACGTAAGAAATCTTGAACGTTTCTACCAACAGTAGGTAAGTTGTCTAATTTATCACGACCGATGATGGTTTGAGTTCCACCTCTTACGGATAAATCTGAACCTCTCTTCGTTGTAGATACAGTTACTTCTTTTAATTTGTCAATTTTAGAAGAAAGGATCACATCCACTCTTACTACATCTCCTAAAGAAACATAGATATCTTCTTTCTTTTCTGACTGATAGTTTACATAAGATACAGTAACTGCATAGGGACCACCTGGTTGCACGTTACTTACATCAAATAAACCTGATTTTCTTGATTGAGCATTATACACTGTACCAGTAGGAACGTGCAATACTGTAATAGTAGCACCGACAAGGATTTCACCGTTGTCAGCTTTTACAGAACCACTAATGTTACCAGTCGTATTTTGAGCAAATGTCAAAACTGGTACTAATAGCATGGCAACTGCAAAATGTAGTAATTTTTTACTAAGCATAGTTGTTGTTTTATTTAGTGTTGCAAAGAAACTAATATTCCTTCAAATCGTTTTGTGTTTTTCTTAACATTTTAGGACAAATTCACATATCAGTAGATTATATATTATAAAATTATATAATGCATATAAAAATTATTTAATATTACAACAAAATCAACATTTTAAACCAATTGACTAACGATGGTAAGCGTTTTCTGACTCGTTTTCTCTTTCCTTATCGTAAGCCTTTATGATTGCTTTTACCAATTTATGACGCACCACATCTTCCTCATCTAATTGAATATGTGCAATCCCTTCGATATTTTGTAAAATTCGTACCGCTTTTTCTAAACCACTTCTTTGATTACGTGGCAAATCTACCTGAGTAGGATCACCTGTGATGATGGCTTTTGCATTGGCACCAATTCGCGTTAAAAACATTTTGATTTGTAAATCATTTGCATTTTGTGATTCATCTAATATAATAAATGCATTGTCCAATGTTCGTCCACGCATATAGGCAAGTGGTGCAATTTCGATGGTTCTTGTAGACATATAATAACCTAGTTTATCCGCAGGAATCATATCGTCTAATGCATCATATAAAGGACGTAAATAGGGATCAATTTTTTCTTTTAAATCGCCAGGTAAAAATCCTAAACTTTCACCTGCTTCCACAGCAGGTCGCGTTAAAATAATTTTCTTTACTAATTTATTTTTTAAAGCACGTACAGCTAAAGCAACAGCAGTATAGGTTTTACCGGTACCTGCTGGTCCGATTGCAAACACAATATCATTTTTGTCGGCAGCATGAACCATTTTTTTCTGATTCGCGGTTCTTGCTCTTACTGATTTTCCGTTTGGTCCAAACACCAACACTTCATTTGGATTTTGATCCACAAAATTATCAATGACTTCTGCGTCGTCACCGCCTAATATTTGTTCAAAATAGTTTTCACTTAAATGACCATTGCGTTCCATGTATTGAATAATTAATTCAATTTTTTCTTTTGCAATATCTATTTGTTCTGGCGCGCCACTTAATTTAATTTGCGTGCCTCT
>JACCEA010466782.1_pt1 | contig 10625 bp, 10 predicted proteins | sample 7449851 | NCBI WGS metagenome assembly JACCEA01 (sample SAMN15323453, study PRJNA562643) | freshwater metagenome | isolation source: river surface water | place: USA:Blue River Watershed | collected 2017-08-18 | reverse complement strand
GTTGAAGCCGGATGTTTCCTTGAGTCGTACCATACTCCGGAAGAAGTTCCGGGAGAGCAAGGCAATGCGTCGCGCGCTCTATATCACCAGCCAACTGGCGCAGATGCAGTTGTTCATGCCGAAGCATCGGGAAACCCTGTTGCATCCTGACGAGCTTTACAAAGCGCTGTCGGAGAAAGGCGTGGATTGGGACTGGTTGCTGGAAAACACCCGTGGCTGGCCTACACTGGAAGATGAGAAGACGCCAGACTATCCGCTCTCGACACTGGACATCTGCCGCTGGGCGCGTGGGGAGTACCACCCCTACTGGCTGCAAGATGACTGCAAAACTGTTAAACCCGAATACAAGCACTAGGAAAGATCATGACTGAAAAGATCCTCACGGAAGAAGAACAACAGCGCCAGGCGGATATTGAAGCGCGCGCCAAGGCAGCCGGCATCCCTGTCGGCGTCATGGAGATGCACGAAGAAAAGCAGTTCCAGGCAGCGACCAACATCATCAGCAGCCTGGAAGGCGCGATGCGATACTACGACGAACCACGATCTGGGAATGAGGTAGATATCGTTTCCGTAGCCCGTCAAGCGCTCATCAAGAGTGGTGTGGCTGCGGACGTCTTGGAAAAGACGTACGATAAGAACCCCCATATCCTTGAAGCCGCTGGTCGCCATGCACACGCCCAGCAGTTCCAAGTGAACCAGTGGGCCGTGAAACAATGCTTTGCGCTGGAAGAGAAGGGTAAGGATACCCGGATGCTTCGTTACTCTGTGATGAATGAAGCCCGGGTCGAAGACTGGATCACCGTCTTCGAGAAACACATTGCCCCGAATCTTGCAGCGCTGGGTTTGCAAGGAGAGGACACTGATGGCGACCAACCGTAAAGCTGCTGAAGAGAGTATCTTGAAAGAACTCGAGATGCTCTCACCGGGCTGTATCGATGTTGCGCTGTACAAGGAACGCTTTGCCAAGATGAATGACAAGGCGTTCCACGAGTTTATGTTGCGGCTGGAGTCTGGCGAGGAGTGGATCACACTCACCGTACCAAACAACGGCAAGAACAACATGGATCTTGAACGAAACCGGAAACTGGCGGATCTCTGGGGCGTGAAGTTCCACCAGCGACTGTGGTATCCAGCGCAAGGAAAATCTCCCGCTTACTTGACGCCGATCGAGTTTCTGGTGTTGCCGCAGTTTGTTCGGGTGGCTAGCCAGCGCTTGGCGAAGAAAGCCTCCATCCCCAAGAAGCAGCGTCCGATCAACCCATTGACCGGCCAGGTCACGGGCGAAGCCAAGGGCGCAGCGATCTCTCAGCCGGAGCTTCGTCTTCTGCTGGGGATGGGGATGGAAAAGACTGCACTGGAGCTGATGAAAGACCGCGGTGGTGATCAGGGCGCTGGTATGGCGTTGTACTCGTCACTGCTGCGGCACGGTCGGGTCAGTCAAGACGCGATCAAACCGTTTGCCACTGGTGTGAAGTCCACGGATACCGTCCGCGCGTACTTCATGTCCGCACACATCTCGGTGCCGAAATGATCTCTGTTGATCAGGACGTCATCGGGATCTATACGGATCTGGATACGCTGATGGATACACGACTGGCTACTCTGCACCGCATAGATCCCTCCAAGGTGGAGAACGTCCTGCCGATGTATTTTAGTCGGATCTCGGACGAGTTCCCCGGCTACAACACAGCGGAGTTCAAGTTAGCGTATGCGGCGCGGAATGAAGAGACGCTCCAGCACGCCATGCTGACGGAAGCCACGCAGATCCTGAAGTTCTTTGCGGGGAAGACCTTAGCAGCTCGAATCGGCACACCGTTCCGGAAGCAGCCCAAAGTCACGATCAATATGTACCCGTATGTGCTCCCGATTGAGTCGCAGAACATCTTGATCACAGCGGTCAACTACCACTGTAAGGGGATGCTGGATATTGAGTTGATCTACCGGCACCCTGAGGAAGTCACACCGGAGTATATCCGGGGTGAGTTCGCGATGATGGCGATGTACGACTATTGCAGTTGGCTAGACCTTCATACAGAGAATGGAAACTTCAGACGGCATCGCATCCCCAGCATCAAGCTGATGGTGCCTAACCTACTGAAGTCCGTAGAAGCTGCTGAGATGTTTAAGGATGTCAAGATCTTCGAGATCATCCAGAACACGCTCAGTCCGATCGTCTCTTTGGAGTTTAACCACGTCAGTAAGTTTTGCATCGATCACAACCTCTTAGCGAAGTTCACACAGCAAGACAATTAAACTCTGGGTAGCCTCACGGCTACCCAGAGTCAGTTCGTCATTCAGGTTGCTGCATGATTTCTTCCATGGTGAAGTTCCGCACACCGATGGCGGTTTCACCGGGCACCACGTTCGTGGGCTTGATGTCTTCTGGCAAAGTCTGCTGATGTTTCTCGGCTTTCTTCCGCGTGGGTGCACGATGGTTAAGCAGGACAGCAGCAGCCATAGCATTGAAGTCTTTAGCAGACTCAGCGGCTTTATCCGCGACTCGGACCTTAGCGACCGACATGACAGTCTTATCTCGTCCGTCCAAGAGCTGGGCAAGCAAGACTTTCTCAGAGGTAGAGCCAGGGACTTTGAAGTTCCCTTTCTCATCTTTGACAAGGATATCGATCAGCTTGGCACGGACTTGGTCAACTTCGGTAAGGGTGTCCAGCTCCTTACCGCTAAAGAGTGTGCGGCTCTTGGCTTCCAGCGCGTCTGACGTCTGGTCAGCGGCTTCAGTTGAAAAGGTTTCTGACATCTCAGACTCCTGAAATGAAAAAGCATTTAGCGAATAAATGCTGTATGGTGAGTATAGTGTTCTTAGTGTGTTTCTAATCACATATATACTACTTGAGCACACGCTGCTCGTGGTCTTTGGGAGGAATCAATGTCATGGTTTAAACAACTATGGGATCGACTTTGGAAGTATGGTAAGCAGCAGCGAAAGCCGTCGCTCTACCAAGTTGAGCTGGATGCATTGGATCGCATCCGGGTTGACACAGATGTGTACGCTGACACCCGCGTGGTCGTCACCGTGGTTGGCAACATCGAAGACTACACGCGATGGCTGACCACAGTGAACTACGCACTCCACGGCGACCTCTTGTTCCCGCAACATGAGTTCCGATTGGAAGCTGTCAAGCGCTGTCAGTTTTGGAGAAATGCGAAAGGAGACTTTATCGACGTAAAGGAACACCTGGAACGATTTAGAAGCATAGCCCGAAAGGTGTTGTTACGCCACGAGGCTGTATCCGCGTTAAAGCATAAGGGGGATAAGATCGCTGCGAACATGTATCGCACGCAAGCCATCCTCTATGACTTAAGACGCTTGGTGAAGCACTTATGAAAGGACGTGTATGGCTAGGAAGCACCAAGTCCTTCCTCTACATGCCTCCATCAGAAGCGGCGGCGCAGATAGCGTCCTAGCGCAGCTCATCCGGACCGTGATGGGTGACCTAGGTATCGATCGTGAAGAACGCTATTTGGCACTGATGGGACGCTACATCCGGAAAGCAGAAGCTTATCCTGATGCACGGACCCGCATGATCTCCCGGCAAGGGTTAGAGACCGAGTTACTCCGAGAAAGCATCAGCTGGAAAACCTTCATGAGAGGTTTGGAGTTTCTGAACGTGGAAACCTTTACCCTGGAAGTCGTCCTGAAACGACGAGACGGTAGTGAAAGTTCGCACAGTACTGCGAGCGGGATCTTGTCGGATAAGGAAGCAGGAAACGTCTTGGGTGACTTGTTGTCCAAGATACTGTTTGATCTGAAAATCCGCGGAGAAGCCTACGAGAAATGTATCTCAAGCTACATAGAGCGCGCGTGTGGCTCAGCACATGCGAAGCAAAAATCCGCACTTAGAGCAGCAATTGCCAAAGATCTTTTCAAGCCGAACCTGACTTGGAAGACTTTGGTGAAAGGTATCCAGTTCGTAGATTGCACGGGGTTCACCATCGTGCTGACCATCAAACGTGCTGGATCAAAACAACCCACGGTGCATCGTGTCAATGTCAACATCGATAGCGCACCACTTACAGATGAGGAAGAAGATGAGTGAACTTGAAAAATCGCCCAGCATCGCTGAGCAGTTTAAAGAAATCGTGATTGGGTCGTTCGCGGAGGAATTGAGCTACCATTCACCGGAAACCGTTAGTGACTTCGTTGCATTGCTGCAACGGCTTCAAACGGCAGGAATCTCTAACCTGTTTGGCAACGACATGGTCGATGAGATGACGCGGCACGGGAATGAATCCGCCATCTCACTGCAGAACTACGTCAGCTTACTGCTGAGCACTTCGGTCCGGCTCGACGCTGCGCTACTGCTGTTCAATCTGGACCATGAGTCTGTAACGACCACTGACTACGTTGCTTCGGCAGTGAAGTCACTCTACTGTAATCGACTCAGGGGCACCTCATCCGACTCACGAACACCTATTCCGCCGAAAGATGCGCCGTTTAACTTTCTTCCGAAAGACATGACGGTATACATCAAGCCGGCGAACAGTATCCTTGGAGAAGGCTTGATTGAAGCCCTCTACACACTCCTCCTCCTCCCGAACGCTGTTAACACTCTGGTTGACGCTATCAACCCTGAAAAGGAATAACAACATGTCCAAGCAACACAAATCTGCCAAGTCTCTCGCTGACCTGAAGTCGCTGAACCCGACCGTGGCCTCGAAGCGTATGCCGCCGCTGAACACCATCGGTGAAGACGGCGTGAACCACATCAACATCATGACCGGCGGCAAGACGCCACTGGGTCGCTTCCTCTCCATCTATAACGATACCTCCTGGGTGCATCCGTACTTCGGTGTGTTCCGGAGCCTGTCGGGTTACAACGCCTACATCACGGCCAAGGAACAGATCGACGCCCTGCGCACAGTCAGCGACTCGCAGCGTATCAAAAAGCTGGTCGAACAACACGGCGGCAGCCGCACTGTCAAGAACGCGCTGGTCGCACAAGCCCATGCTGCTTACCTGCGCATCTTGCAGAATCCTGCCATGATGAACGAAATGATCAACTCCACGCTGCCGTTTGACATCTGGCGTGAGCGTCGCGATACGGTCATTCCGGTCCGTGAGCGTCTCCCGCTGTCGCTGTTGTGGACGCGGATCTATGAAGAGATCCGCAGTGCGCTCAAGGAAAAGCGTGAGATCTCGTTGGCGCGCTTCATGGACAAGAAGGCAGATCCGAAGTCCAAGTTGCCACGCGTCGAAGAATTGGCCTACGGCGATATTTGTACGATCTTTGGCCTGACCGCCAAGGAGCTGCCGGACCTCGCGAGCTGGATCCAGCAGAAGTGGGACGAACTGGAAGCGGAACGTCAGCGGGCTGCCAATCCCAAGTCAAAGCCCAAGGGCAAGGTCGGTCAACTGGTGGATGGGGTTCGCAAGATCAGTAACCAGCCGGCACCCAAGACTTCGAAAGAGTCCTTGCAGGCCGTGTTGGCTACTGAACCCATCACGCCACCCGTAGCTGAAGAAGGCGCCATGCATGTCATCCATCTGCCGGATGAGGTCAACAGCGGGACGGTCACTATTCCGGTGGAACAGTCGGACGAAGTGATGCACAGTCATTGCGGTGGCGATGCGGAAGAGTGCTGCGGTCGGTGTGAAAAACCGAAGGATGGTGCTAAAGTTTCTTCGTTGGACATCCTTACCACGGCGGCGATTGCCATGGTAGGCCGTGGTGTGGTCTCAGAAGCCCTGGTGAACGCAGTCGTCCGTAGAAATCCTGATGCTCCGCTACCCGCGGATGAGGAAGGTGAAGACTCGGCGTGCTTACCCTGCTACGACGAGTCGGTCGAGTAAGTCCAAACCCTAGAGGAGACCTCACGGTCTCCTCTAGGGGATGGCTTTCTTTTTTTAAAAGTATCGAGTGACTCGCTAAGGAGACCATCATGGCAGAAACCGCATTCGATAGATCATTCAGTAAAATCCCCGCCCAGCGCTTCAAGATGCTGGATGAGGAAACCAACGTCGCATCGTTTAGCTTCATTGAGGATACAGGGAGTGAGATCCTTAACAAATCCTACGATGACGCGCTTAAGCTGGAAGAGGATGGTCAAGACCTCCTCGACATGGCCAAAGAGAGCATCCTGGATCCAGCAGAAGAAGCGCTGGATACCATCAGTGATCTAGTCCGGGAATCCGCCACACAAGTCACCAGCGCGGTGGATTACATCAAGGGCGGTCCAGACCGACTGAGCAAGTGGTTGGGTGAGACCATCGGTGTCTCTCAGTCCTCCTCGGATGGTGTCGCAAAGCTGTTGGCGCGCTGTAAGGGACGTGGGAGCTCTCCGGGTTACAATGGGAAACCATTTGACTTCTCCTACCAGTGCCAGGGGCAGACGGCAAAAGTAGGGAACAAGGGCGGCAGTAACTGTAACGCCGCTAACTTTACCAACGTGATGGACAAGATGTCCGGGGGTGAATACAAGAGCTCGTTCAAGAACGTTCAAGGCGCCATGAACACCATCATGAGCTTGTCGAACTTCGGCTATAACCTAGGGCTCTGCGGTATCTTTGGTGCTGTGGCTGGCTCGAAAGGGATCTCGGGTGCGCTGGGTGAGATGGAGCTAGGAAAAGCCGCAGGTGGTTTACTAGGGAGCCTTTCAGCCGGCAGTAAGGTAAGCGGGTGGATCGACGTCGCTAAGGAAAGCGCGACGCGTGATCTGGCACCCTTGCTCTCTTATCCAGACGCCGTCAAGGACATGTTCTCCAACTTCAGCATCCCGGACGCCTTCGGAGAACGGAGTTTGGGAACGTTAGGCGCGATGACCACGGAGTCCGTCGGCGGTATCTGTCCTGGTTGGGGTGATGAGAACTACATGGGGTCGTTGGAGTACATCGATGCTTCGGATTTTGAATACATCAGTGATGAAGGGCAAGAGGTCTTCTCCTGTCTGGCAACGGATAACGACTGGGGGATCGGCCAGCTCGATGATATCCCGGACAGCAACCATGACTTCCTGTTGAGCTCAGGCGCAGAAGATGAAGAAGTGATCGTGTTTACGTGATACCCGGAGAGGAGGGCGTACGCCCTCCTCTCCTTAGGTATTAGCGTGCGAGTCGTCCATCGATGTTACCGGCGGAAGACCCCACCATGAGTGCCGAAGCACCGCTCGTGATCAATCCAGTCGCACCAAACGTGATGTCGTTCAAGAACCCATTGGAGAGCGAGTTCTTAAAGACCGCAGAATGGTAAGCCGGAGAAGTCAGCTTGTACTTCAAGTTCTGGATCATCTGCGTCGCCTTAAGTTGAGCTTTTGGCCAACCATAGACCTGGCTGTAAAGATCCATCCCAGCCAACACAGCCAAGTAGTCCTTGGTGATGTTGTCATCATCCATCGTGACATCGTGGTCTAACAAATCACCGCTCGACATCGGCATGTGCATGATGGTAGACAGATCTTCAAACTCAAAGCTGACATCCAGCGCAAGACACTTACCCCAAGGATCAAACTGGAGATTTGAAGTGCCGCGTGTGACGGAGAGTGACCGCATCATGGCGAGACGTGACTGCGCCCGACCACGGTCGTAGAACTCGCAATAGTACGGCGATGTATAGGACTGCTTACCCGTAGAACGTGGTAGGATCCCAGCGAGCAGCATGTAGAACGGAATCCACATCCCCATGAACTGTGGGATGATGTGCCCGTAGGGTGAAGAGAGCCGCATCTTGTAACTCACCGTGGGGAGGCTGGCGGTAGAGGACTGCCAATGCTTAGGGACATCCAGGTAACCAGAACCACCCAAACCCGAGAGCAAGCCTGCGAAGCCAAGCGTGACGCCGTCAAGCGCACCCATAGCGACGTTAGTGATCGCATCCGTGAACCCTTGGATCACACCGCCGGCCAAGTTCCCATCTGCAAGAGAGAACCGTGCTTCCCGGAACTGTGACGACATCCCGTTAAACTTCTGTGCCAGGTCAGACTCTCCGACAGAAGTGCCAAAGGACTCCTGGACAGAGCCGGTATGCTCTACCCGAAAGATTGCCCAATCTGCACCTTCTCGCATCTCAGCGTCGAAGTATCCGGCCATGGACTCAATATGGTCCATAACAGGGTTGTTCTTATCCTTCTCAGTCTCTGGGTTATCCGGTTGCTGACGAGGATCCATTTCCAAGGTGACTTCTTGACCGCGCTCTGCGGTGTAGTAGCTCTTGAACTTCAGTACATGGTCAAAGAGCGCTGGCAAGGTTGCGTGACCCTTCACATTCGAGATGTAGGTCGAGTGTCGGATGTGACGATCATCTCGGCGAAGATAGCCAACAAAGTCTTCTGCGGAGTCGTTGTTCAACGCCCGGTAGTCTGCTTCGAACTGGTTGTTCGCCAAACGCTGTGCACGGGAAGCCATGGCGACGATGTCGAACTGACCGCCTCGGAACATATCCGGCATTAGCTCTCGGAGTGTATCCAGAGACCCTTCGTCCAGTTTGAATGGACGACCCAGCCGCTGACCCGTATCACGAACATCTTCTGCTAGAACGCGCTTAATCAACCCTGAGTTAATTGCGTGCGTCATACAGAGCTGGTTCACAGTGTTCCAGTAGTAGAACATCGTAGGTTTCAGTGTGAAGAACTTACTGGTCGCGCTACCGAAGAAGAAGTTCAGCGTCTTTCCAGCCAGGATCGTGACAGCGAATGTTGGGACGGAGATCACTGTGAGCGCAGTACCGACTGCCTTTGCGGCTTGATAAAGCGCAGTCGGTGCTCGACCGGTCCGCGCCATGATGATCTGTTCGCGGTTAAAGGCATTCGCCAGAAAGCTCACGAGAGAATTGTACTTCTGTACGCCAAAGCGCACATAGAGTTTCTGCGCTGGATCATCCAACGCTTCGGAGTAAGCGGACCCCATTCCGTAGTTTCCAGACCAGTTGGTGATGGAAACATCTTGACGACCGGGCATTCGACCTTTAACACGGATGTCCGCATAGCGGGTCCACTGGGGTTTCACCGGCATCCCGATATTAGAACCCAGGCGGCTATCGGTAAACTTAGCCGACGCGGAGGAGTAGTACTTGTTCCGGCGGTCTGACTCCAGTTCAATCTCGGAGTCTGGCACCATGAACGCAATCTTCGCCCAGTTCTTATCGAGCGGATTCTTGTCGTCGATGACGACCTCATTCGGTTTTACATCAGTCGGCATGGTTTGTCCTATGAAAAGGGAGAGTGGCGATCGCCACTCTCCCTAGTGGGTTATGCTGGTCTTCTTGAGAAGTCGAGAGACCCTGAAGAAGCCATCACCTTTCGTTGCATGTTAAAGTCATCTTGCTTTTGTGCTTCCTCTTTCTTGTCCGGCTGTTTACCACCCGCTTGTGCGGCGGCAGTTAAGAGTTTACCGAGCTGCTCAGGACTCAACGCTTTCGCGATCAGCTTGAGCTGCTCCAGTGAACCCTCTTGGGCAACCAGAGATTGCTGGAGTATGCTCTCCATCGTGCCGAAAGATCCTTCCGTATTGGCAGAACCGCGCTCTTGACGCTTGGGTTGGCTTTCTGGATTGATAGCCATCAAGTCGATGCCAGGCGGTTTAGCCGGGGGTGCTTCTCGTGGTGTGATCCGAGAGCCTGCTGCGGTGCCTGCTTGATCCGCAGGTTTCGCATTGGCCATGAATCCGCCTGACGAAGCGGATGAAGAGAGATCGTTCTTGATCCCTGTACCAGAAGATCCACCCATGCCAGGTGCACTGTCTGGTTTAGCTGCGGGATTCCCTGTACTGGAGAGGTTAGGTGAAACACCTGCGCCACCACCCTTCAACCCTGTACCGGACTCACCTTCGGGTTTAGACTTCAACCCCATACCGCCACCGCCCTTGTACGGGATACCAAACTCCGTAGCCCGTTTGATAAGTGCGTCTTCCTTGAACTTGTAGATTTCCGCGATGGTCCGTGGATCCTTACGTTTGTTACCGTCTCGGAAGAAGCTCGGTGCGTTCTTAGCCGCAGCTTCCGGCATGACATCGACACCCTTTGCGTTTGGATCCGCCTTGAAGAATGTCTTAGCGCCGGGGGCACCTAGGAAGTGTGCCATGTAAGCGTCTGTGCCACTGGGGTTCGGCTTCACGGCGGAGACCGCTTTCATGTTCTCCTTAATGAACTCCGCGCCCATTAAGGCAGAAGCCATCGGATCGGTCTGAGGCGTCCCGGGTGGAATGCCGTACTTACTGCCGTATTTCTTCAACATACCTTCCCAAGTGTCATCGATAAAGCCCATCAAACCCTTCGACGAGCCGACACTGTTAGCTGCGCCGGCCCGTAAGCCAGACTCCTGTGCAGCAAAGACTTGCAGCGTTGCAGGATCCACGCCTGCTTTCTTAGCAGCTTCGTTCAAGATCTTGAGCATCTCACCCTTGGTCTCTCCGCCTTTATAAGGAGTTGGGAGCCCTGCGGGTGAGCCTGCGGCTCCTGAGGAAGACCCGGCCGCAGAAGCAAGCTTAGAGTCACTGTTTCCTGCTGACGGAGGTGGAGAGCCATCTCCTTCGCCTTCTGGTTTACCTTGACCCGCCACGGAAGGTTTCTCACTCGGCGGTGTTGCTGGAAGATCGTTTCCTTTACCTAGTTTGGAAGTCTCTCCTTGCGTAGCGGCAGGATTACTAGCTGCGGCAAGCTTGGTATCCGTCGAAGGTG
>JACCEA011474926.1_pt1 | contig 10626 bp, 8 predicted proteins | sample 7449851 | NCBI WGS metagenome assembly JACCEA01 (sample SAMN15323453, study PRJNA562643) | freshwater metagenome | isolation source: river surface water | place: USA:Blue River Watershed | collected 2017-08-18 | reverse complement strand
GGCTTGTAGCGAGAAGTTTTCCAGACATCACGAAATCCCTTTCCGAAAATTTATGCAAGAAAACTAGCAGTCGATTTTGGTTTCCAAATGTTTCCTGAAACCAGTGCCGCTTTTAAGATTTTTCATGATGAGGAGTCAAAACTTTTTATGAAGGTGCAGGAGGTGGGGTTACATTTAAGAATGACAAGTCGCGTGCAAACGCAGTCGAGCCTCGATCAGTGTGCCTCCCCATTCAGCATTCTGCCTTATATGCAGGCTTCCGCCGGACTCGCGACAAAGCGCGGCCATTGCGGAAAGACCCAATCCGCGTCCGCTGCGTTCGGTGACCTCTTCCGCGGTGGAGAGTCCGCCTTGCAAAAGAAGATCGAGCAGAGCTTCATCATCGGCCGCTGTAATATTCAGGTCGTGTGCGCGTTTGCGCAGGGCCTCCAGATTGAGTCCGATGCCATTGTCAGAAATGGAATAAACCAGCTCGTTAGCTTCACGTCGAGCAGAAATCTTTATCCAGATGGACGACATATCCCCAAGTCCCCGTCTCCTGGGCCAGACAAATCCGTGATCAAGACAATTGTTAAGCGCGTGAAGGCTCAACATTTGAACAGTTTCAATCAATCCAGGATTCCAGGCACGGAAGTCATCTTCGAGAATCAAGCGATCGAGCTGCACCCCTTCTTTCTCTGTACTGCGAATCAAGCTGTGCAAAGCTTCAGCGAGGAACTCTCCGAGCGTTTCCGGGGAGCGCACGGCAGTGGGCTGCTGGGTGAATTCATCCAGTAGCTGACGATAGTCATGAATCTGTCGCAAGAGCTCTTGAAGAGCAGCTTTCTGTTCATTGTTCAGGCAGTCCGTTCCTGCAGGGATCAATCCTTCCAATTGATGGGTGCTGTTCGTCATCTTTGTAAACTGCATGGAACGGGAAAGACCCTTGAGGGTATGCAGTGATCGCCTCAGATCCGGCACGGCGTTCTCGCTTTGGAGGGCTAGTTGAATGTCGCGCGAAAATTTTTCCAGCTCGTGCTGAAGATGAGGCCATTGCACAGGAGCCACGTTCATGAGCTGAATCAGCATTTGATTCCTTTGAGCTAAGGATTCCTCCAGGACCTGCATAGACCGACTGAGGCGTCGCGCTTCTGTGACGTCGCGAACGGTGAGGATGATCTTTTGCGTTCGAGCCTCGCGATCGAAAAGCGGTTGCCAGATCAAGGCCAATATCCGTCCGGACTGCAGACGAACCTCCTCGGGCAATTGATGAACATTCAAGTCCCAGGTCGTTTTATCTTCACAGAGGATGGCTTCCAAAGTGGCAAAGACCTGACCCTGTTCCGAGGCTGGTAAATGGCTGGACTGCATCAAATGCTGCAAAAGATCATCGTGCGGCGCGGCCTCAGTTTCCTGATTCAGGATCGCACGCAAATAGGGGGAAATTTGCGCTTCAATTTTCATGCTAGGGCCGATACTGACGATACCTTCTTCAATATGGTTCAGAATATGGCGAAGCTCATGATGGGATCGTCTGATTTCGCGGTGCTGATAGAGCATGAAGACGGCGGCAGCCAACATGAGTAGGACGAAGAAGGCCAGCCCCAGCAAAATCTGTCGTTCAAGGTCCGACTGTCGTAAGCGCTCTTTCTGCAGGGAAATCTCCTGAGAAAGAATTTGATTGCGCTGCTCTTCAATAGTTAGACCCATCTTAACCTTTAAGCGTCCGATGTCCGCACGACGTTCCTGATCGATAACCTCCTTATGAAGAGACTGCGCATGGGCGAGAGCTTCATAGGCTTCTCCATCATGCTGGAGGAGTCTTAAGGAACGGGCGCGAATTTCTTCCAAATTGGCAAAGAACGCCTTGTCGGCGATTGCACTGGGCAGGGCCGCGCGCGAGATGGATTCAAGCGCCTTGGTCCCGTTCTGTAAGCCAACGTAGTTATCCGCACGTTTTCTCCAGACGTCGGCAATACCCACTTCGACCCCTGGCAGGCGTTGAAAGATCTTCAGGGCCTGATCGAGTAAGACGTTGGATACAAGGTACTCCTTCTCCTGATGTTTAATAAAGGCCAGACCCTTCAGCGCAACTGCTTGCAGAAGATCATTTTTCAGACGACGTGCATGGACGAGTGTCTCTTCATAAGCCTCGGCCGCTTCTTTCAGATGCTGCCTTTTCGCTAAAGCCTGGGCATAGTTGTGAGACACCGATGCCAGACCGAAGAGATACTGCCGGTTTCTAAGATGTGTCAGGACCTCACGATAGAGTTGGTAGGCCGCCTGCACCTCATCTTTGAATTCAAGAATCATGGCTGTGCTGTTTTTTAGGGACAGAACAAAGTTATCATCTGTGGGCAGATGGGTGCCGACAAAGCTGAGAGCCTCCTGGCAATGGGCGAGTGCCTCCTCGAATTCTCCGCGATCATGTTCCCAATAAACAAGGTTTTCCGTGAGCATGCCGACCAATTCAGGTAGACCACGTTGCCGAGCTTCAGCAATGCCGGCGAGATAAAGCTTGCGCAAGGCTTCAGGCGATGGTTCACTCGCGCGGTTCAGTTCCTGCAATTCCAGCGCGAAATTCAGCAGAAACTCCTGATCTTCGAATCGGGCCTTCTGGAGCTTTCGCTTCAGCTCACGAGGATCATGGTTTAGTTTCTCGATCTCGGCGGGATCCTGTCCGTCGATGATAAGATAACTCCAAATCTCGGCCTGGGTCTGGTCGTCCTCTCTGGCTTTAGCTTTTTGGAATTCGGCGGCGGCGAGCGGCCAGGCGACTTCGGGGCCACTCATGGACTTGGCATCGTAGAGCTGCCGCAAAAGAGGCAAACGCCCCTCACTCCTGGCCGTCCATGCCGAAGTCAGAAGTATTGCATAGAAACATAAGTCGAGCAGCTTGCGCACAGGGGCTCCAGGTTCGGCAGACCTCTCCTCGCTTTTCGGAGGAGTTGAAGATTTTTTGGTGGGCAGATTCTGCCGCTCTTGCGCCAGGACTTTGCGATCTTATGTTGCGGGCTGAGTTCTTTAACCAGCTTTTTGACCAAGGATGATAGTTATGCCAAACATGCTCTTCTCTCCCGCGAAGCTCGGCTCTCTGACCTTGAAAAATCATATCGTGATGGCGCCAATGACCCGCAATCGTGCAACGGCTAACGTCCCGAATGAATTGATGACGGAATACTATAGGCAGCGTGCTGGAGCCGGTTTGATCATCACCGAGGGCACTTCACCCTCGCCTCATGGTCTGGGCTATGCACGTATACCAGGTCTTTTTTCTCAGGAGCAGGTCAAAGGCTGGCGCAAAGTCACCGAAGCTGTGCACGCAGAGGACGGAAAAATCTTTGTGCAGTTGATGCACACCGGTCGCGTTTCTCATCTCAAAAACATGCCGGCAGGGACTCGCGTCCTGGCTCCTTCAGCCGTTCGCATGGCGGGTGAAATTTATACCGACGTGGCTCAAATGCAGCCCTATTCCGAGCCCGAAGCCATGTCGGAGGCAGACATTCAGAACGCGATAGCGGAATATGTCGAGTCTTCCCGACTGGCCATCGAAGCTGGTTTTGATGGAGTCGAGCTGCATGGAGCGAACGGTTATCTGATCGATCAGTTCATCAATCCCGCATCGAATCAAAGAACCGATGCCTGGGGTGGGACAGCGAGCAAACGTCTGGAATTTGCTCTGCAGGTGGCCACCAAGGTTGCTCTCGCCATAGGCGGATCGAAGGTCGGTTTCAGGGTGTCACCTTATGGTGTTTTCAACGACATGCAGCACTTCCCGGAAATTCAAGACACCTATGCGGAACTTGCTCAACGTCTCTCGCCCTTGAAACTTGCCTACATGCATATCGTCGATCACAGTTCGATGGGAGCACCCGAAGTCAATGACTTCGTGAAGCAGGCCATTCGGAAAAACTTCCAGGGTAGCCTTATTCTTTCTGGCGGCTATGATCGGGAACGGGCTGAACGTGATTTGCAAGAGAAGCGTGCGGATCTTATCGCCTTTGGGCGCCCTTTCATCAGCAACCCCGATCTGGTGGAAAAATTGAAAAACGCTCAGCCCCTTCGTGATCCGGATTTTACGACCTTCTACACGCCTGGAGCGAAGGGTTACACAGACTATTCTCGCGCTTAATCCTGAGCCCTGAGTCGGCAGGACTGTATTCTCCTGCCGACGCCTTGCCAACTTTCGACTAGTTGTATTCCCCTATTGTCGGCAGCCTGGGGTACTGCTAGTTAAATTGGTTGGAACTTGGGAGAGGGCTTATGCGATTTGTAGGAAGGATTTTTGGTCTCACATTTGCGGTAGCTACTGTTTTTCTAGCCCTGCATTACATCAACTGGCGGCGTTCCGTTCAAAGCGAGCGAGCCATGGGTGAAGAACTGAATGCCAGCTATTGTGAAAGTCGCCTGCAGACTTATGCGGACCTTATCCAAAAGGACTATAAGGTTCATGGACTGGATCGAGCCATGTTCTTGAATAAGGAATACTCGCGAGATTGCCTGGATAATCCTGTCCACATTGAATTCAGCGGCGAAAGTTTTGCTGTGACAAGCGCCGGCTTTGATCGAATCGAAGGCACGCATGATGATTTTACGGCAACACCGCGCATGATGCATAACTAGGCCTTTGGCTTGTCTGTAACGCTTGTCGTCTTTCCATTGTGAATTATCGGAAACCCGCAAGTCAAATACCACAATAAATTCCAGATGCTAAAAGCCTCCTGGGCATTCGTACTCAAACTTTTGCAGCTCATTCCGTTATTCAAATATGAACGAGAAAGGGTTGCATCATGTCCATCGATAAGAACGTTGTCAATGAAGTCAATCAAAGCCTTGGTCGCTGCTACCTGCATTCCGGGTTTCTCGATAAGTTCTATCTGAACTTCAAAGCCAGTCACCCGTCCATTCCGTCCTTCTTCACCAAAACCAATATGGTTCAGCAGCACAAACTTTTGAAGGAAGGCATCACCTTTCTTCTCATGAGTGCCGGCGGTTCCAGTTTCGCCAGAACGGAAATGAAAAAATTGGGTGAACGCCATGACCCGGCGCATCTGAATGTAAAGCCAGAACTCTACCGCTACTGGATCGAATCCTTGATGAAGACGGTGAAAGAATTCGACGAAAGTTTCACGCCCGAGCTTGAAAAGAAATGGCGAGTGATTCTGCAGGCTGGGATCCAACAGATGATCGACCAATACAACGCTCCCAAAAAATCCGCTTGATCCCACAGCCGGGAAGTGAATCCACCCTTGTACTGTCGGGACTGCTTCGGCGTTCTGACATTTTTCATGCTGTCCACCTTGCCAAAGGCAATGATTTTGCATTGAGCCCGACGGGCTGATGTGTGTGATGTTCTTTGGGAGGCGATATGCGACAGCTGCTGATCGTACCAATGTTCAGTTGGGCACTCTTCTCATTTTCCTGTCAAAAAAAAGCAAGTGATTCACCGGCTCCCATTCCAGCCAGCACTGTGGATGTGAACGTGCAGGACCCACCTGTGCCTTCCACTCCAGGGAAAGCTCCACCTTCGCTACCAGTAGACCCTGCTGTACCTCAACCGCTCGAACCGGCTCCCACTGAAGGTGTCATCCGCTTGAACATTCAAACAGAAGGTGCTTTTCTGATTGGCCATAGGAAAAGATTGCGAGCCATCGCTCACTATCAAGAAGGGGCCACGCGGGAAGTTCCTGCCCTCTGGACTCTGATTTCCAACGAAGCGGATGCGACACTTGAAGCCGATGGACACCTCCGCGCAAAAAAAATCGGAAACGTCTCAGTGCGGGCTGAATTTGGCGGCCAGCTGGCCGAAGTGGAATTCCGAATCGAAGAGCCCATGCTCCGGCACAAGGAAGACCAGTTTTGGGTCTATCGTTTAAACCGTGAGTATGTCTCCTTTAATACGCCCTGGGACAAGGAGGCTGGCCATGGGATCGTCCGCTCACCTGCAAATATTGCCAACTTTGCCAAAGACTGTCTGGAACAAGCGAAACAAAGTTTTTCCCTGGTCCATAACGAACCCACTATGAAGGAGCGCTTTGGAGCCTTGATCGGTAGCGGTGCTACGGCACAGCTGATATTTCTCTTGAATGTTGTACCGCTTGATGGACGTCGCAACGATTTGCGACGCTTGGATCGTGATGCTTATTTCTGGCACTGGACGCGCGAGGATGCACGACCTTCCCTGGCCATGAGTCGCTTTCAAGAGGGCAGTTGGGTTTGGGAGGTCATCGCCAGCCCTGGTGAGTGCCTGCAGCCTGATATCAAGGAAATTCGGCGCTATCTGGATTATGTCGCTGCGCGGCTTGTTCACGTGCAATAAGGAGTGTGGTTCATGAACAGAACGCTCAAGCTCTCGGTTCTTTCGTCATCCTTGTTCGGTCTCGCCTGCCAGCCTGATTCGGAATCTCACGTTAAAGTCACAAGCGTGACCCATACAGCCGTGAAAAGACAGGCCATTGGGAACTGCTGGCTCTATGCGCAAGCCACCTGGCTGGAATCTCTCCTCAAGGATACGACCGGGCAGGATATCAACGTGTCCGAGACGTACTGGACCTACTGGGACTTTTATGAAAAGCTCCTGGTCGGTGAATCGATCCCGGAAAAGGAACTCAATGCTGGTGGTACCTGGCAGCGATCGAAGTCCATTATTCAAAAGTACGGTTGGGTTGAGGAAGGGCAGTTCATCGCTAGCGAAAGTGAGGCCAACATGTCGCCGGCACAGGACTGTGCGGAAGCTTATCTGCTTCTTCAAGGCAAACCAGGCGGAACCCTCTTCGATGTCAAGAAGCGAAAGCCGGAGCTGGTTCGGTCGGAACTTGATAAGGCATTCAGTTGCTACGGCACCGTGAGTTTCAACATGGACGAAGCCTGGAATAATAGACGCAAGGCTGAAGAGACCTTATTGAAAGATGTAAAGACCGGTGATGAGAAAACACTCGCAGTTTGGCTCAACCGCTGGCAGGAGATCAGCAGCCCTTCCTCGAACACCTGGGGCCTCTATGAAGGCAAGAAACTGGGCTCAGAAGCGGAATTCAATGGCTACAAAATCCTGGAAAAAAAGATCAAGCTTGCTCTGAACGATCATCAACCCGTCGTGATTTCCTTCTTCGTCAGCTTCAATGCTCCCAATCCAGACGGTTATTTCAATCTGAACACGCTCGCCAAAGTCGGAAGCCTCGGTGATAACGGAGGTCATATGCTGGTGCTGCATGACTACACCGTGAAGGATATTCCGAGTGAAACTGGATTCACTTCGCTGGGCGAAGGAGATTTGGATCCTCAGCTCAAGGAAGCAGCCCTGAGCGGAAATCTGGATTATCTGGTGGCGAAGAATTCCTGGGGCTCCGATCGCGCCGATCGTCCTTGGCTCAAAGATGGTTATAGCCGCATAACCTGGGACTATCTCCGAAGTCGTTACTTTGAGGAAGAGACGGGTCGATTCCAGCCCTTCCTTCGCAGCGTGGTTCTGCCCCCCGGTTATTGATCAATCATGGGACGGAATCGCCCCTATATCGAGCAGCATGGCTGCAGCTGGAGTCGGGACCGGCGCACGCGACACGGGAAAGACCTCTGTGGCCAGACGATTCAAGGCAGCTCGATAGAATTTCGCGGACTTGAGCTGGGCTTCATCCCCTTCGCGCATCAAACGCGGAATTTCAGTGTGTATGGCTGGCCCTGGTGTGACGTGGTTGATGGATCCGCATTGTTTGGTTTGGCCTGCGTTAAAGAAAACAGTGTCCACGGGTTCAATAACCACTGTGATCCCCGTGATACCGGCTTTGGCCATTTCCTCATTGAAGATTTTTCTGACCTTCTCCGCTTCGGCGGCACTCACGCGTTCGGTTGCGACTTCAAGACTGTTTTCGAGACCTGCTTCGCTTTGCCCATGTATTTCAAAATAAAGAGCAGGCTTGGGCGCGAGGCGATCCATATGAGCCTTATAAGCGTCATAGACCATTTTTGAAGTCGCAAGAGCCGCGGGATTCGTGCAGACATCATTGGTCAGGGTACTTGGGCGATTCACATTATGCTGAAGCCCAGCGGGTGCATTGCCTCGGAAGGAGTGCGCAATCATCTGACTCCACACAGGATAGCCCGCAGGAATATTCGCCGGAAAAATGCTATGGGTGATCGCATCTGTTCCTGCATCAAACCAGCCATGAGGAGCAGCAAGAAGATATTTGGCCTCAGGCCTTTGAATGGTCAGAAAGGAACCCTGGGCCACACCATTCAAGCTGAAGTTTTCGCAGACCCATGGTTTTTGATAAGGATCCTTGCAGCCATAAGTATCACCAGGAAAAGGTTTCACCAGAGTCACGGCCGGTAATTCGGGGGCTTTACTCGGCGCTGCGGGTTCAAGCTTGTCTTTATTGTCCGCGGGCGTCGCCGTTGGAGTCGCCGGCAAAGCGTTGCCATCCGGGGTTTGCGTAACAGCCTGTTCCTGTTTTTCCGAGCGTTGACTGATGTTTGATGGTTTTGAGCAGCTGGCGAGTATTCCGACCAGACCTGCCCCAAGCAGCACCTTCGTGTGTTTCATGACCGTACCCTTCTGTGAATAGCCTAAGCATTTAGGGTCCGTTTTGCAAGGCGCGTACCTGAAAAAATCCAAGTAATTCAAATGGGTAAGGTGTGCTTTGATGTCCAAAAGCTGAACAAGGAAGGAAGGGTCGGGAAAACCTTGGACAGCTTTCCCTCCACTTGTCGATTTTCAATCGGGGCTGGCCAGCCGACGCGCGAGTTTTTTAAAGCGTGCGGACCAGGCCTTCTCGTTATGAATGGCACCTGCAATGACTTCGGCTTCATTCTGCGCGGGTGTAAAACCTTGGCTGCTGAGTGCGGTCTGAACGGCTCGCATGTTCGAGATCAGAGTTCCCGCATTCAACTCTCGAATAATCTCCGCGTCCCCCATATCCTGATAAACGGTCAAAGTAGGAGACGCATTCAGGAAGCGAATCCACTCCGGCATGCGAAAAGGATTTCGAAGCTGATTCTGATAGCTGGGAGAAAGCGCGAAGACACGGGATACATGATCAGGATAGCGAAGTCCCAAAGCCAAGGCCATTTGTCCTCCCATGGAACTGCCCATGACGGCGGTGGACTCGCGCTCAGGTCGCGTGCGGTAACGTTGATCGATCCAGGGTTTCACTTCCTGAATGATGGCTTCATTCAAGGCCTGTCCCGACGCGGAGCCATCCGCGCAATAGGGATGAGGATCTTCCTGAAAAACATTGTATTCACAGCCGCGACGGTTGGAATTGTCCATGGCTACCACAATCAACGCGGACTGATTCTCTTCAAAATAGATCTCCTGAAGACTCTCATCAACATTCCATTCCTGACCAAAGGCCGTGCTGCGACGATCGAAAAGATTCTGCGCATCGTACATGTAAAGCACGGGATAAGTCCTGGTCGTGAGTTCATAATGCGGTGGCAGATAAACCCAAATCTTGCGAGTTCCCATGGTTTTGGTGGCAAAATCCAGGACCTCAATCCTTCCACTTCGTGTGCCGCTCTGCGGGACGGGCTGGTCGGCCCAACTGCTGACTTTCAAAGCTTTCGTGCTGGTCGCGGCTAGGATTTGAATTTCACGATTGCTCAGGTCACGGCCCTCGTCGTCCCGTTCGACGGTAGCCCAGGATCCGCGCGTCACCTTAAAGGCCAGCTGCTTTTGTGGATCGGGCAGGGAAAGAGTCAAGGAAAGAACACCCTGCTCGTCCCTTTGAAAAACGGCGTTAGGGTCGGAAGGATTCCATTGATTGAAGGTTCCAGCGGCGTAAATGCGATCCTGGGATGGCGTGTTTTCGGGAACTTGATAGAGTTTAAGAGTCAAACTTTGTGCGGCTTTCAGACTTTCCGAACAGGAGAGGAGATAGGCACCGCAGATGATGAAAAAGAATTGAAGGGCAGGATGGACAGGCTTCATATGACCTCCTTTATAGAGGTTAATCTACGTAAGGAAGCCTGAATTTCATCCTTAATTTATGACTGACCCACGAGGCTGTGGGCCTGGATTAGAAATTGAAACCGAGTCGCAGAGTCAGGAGTGTGCCCATGGTGGAGCGACTGAGTTTGTTCGCAACCCGCTTGTATTCATCATCGTTCTCGTCGCTGCGATAGAGTCTTTGGCTGCGGTCAAGATTGGTTTCTGTAGCGCTCAATTCCGACTTGGTGACAGCGATAGGTGCAGCCAAGCCAATCCAATCCACACCGAGGTAAAAGCCACTGGCAAAATTCCAGCTGTTGCCGATCAATATTTTGGCTTGCAGAGCCTGGCTGTCATATTCGCCTTCAAAATCGGTGCGATCAACGAAATCAAAGCCCTTCATGTCGAGATCAAGAACGCGGTAACCCGCTCCTGCTCCGACGTAAAATGTTCGCGATGTGAACCAACGGAGCGTGACGGAAGCTTCCGAAAGGGAAAAGTCAGCGGTAGACAAATAAGTCGCGACGCCAGGATCCACTTCGTTCACCAGACTGGTCTGGCCCTGGACGTAAGCATAGCTCAACTGCATGTCGTCATTCACAGGCATCACGACTTCCGCACCTGCGACCGAGACGCCACCATGGATGCCGAGTTGAGAGCCCAGGCCGAAGCGATGCTCCTGAGCGAAAGCTGCTGACGAAACGAAAGTCAATAAAAGCGCGAGT